>Ga0265295_1006074_pt1 | contig 14847 bp, 13 predicted proteins | sample Munlansysbiofilm_FD_192503 | JGI IMG/M metagenome (GOLD analysis project Ga0265295, IMG submission 192503) | Leachate microbial communities from a municipal landfill in Southern Ontario, Canada - Methane capture system biofilm | ecosystem: Engineered > Solid waste > Landfill > Unclassified ... | reverse complement strand
CTCAATTATAATGCCGATGAAAGCGTTTGTCAATAGCGCTTACATTTTTTTATAAGCAAGTTTCTAAATAAGTTTGACTTTCAAACTAAGCCATGTAGGATCACCTTTAGGTGTACTCAAAATAGATAGTTCTATGTCGTCTCTAACTTCGTGAAATTTAAACCATTTATAATCCCCACTACAACCAAAAATACAAAAAAAAGCATCTACCACTTGTGTGTGATGGATACCTATTATTAAAATAACTTACACTTATTATTAGACACTTTAAAGCCACGAGGATAATTTAATTGGTTTTTTAGTCATGAGGTTATATATACCTATGAAGTTTGTCTTTATTTTATTATCTTTAACCATAATTGTTCTTTTTCAAAAACTAATGTTCTATCAATTGAATAAATTTTGAATAGTTTAATGTGGTATGAGCGGTATCTAATGCATCATAATATGCAAGTCTACTTTCATTTTTTATGACTATTGGTGGATAATCATTTAACAATCCAATCAATTCATCCCACTACCTGTAGAGGAAGGGGACTTCTTGATTGGATTGTTAAAATAATATTGAATTATAATTTGTTAATCCTATATGACAAGTTTCCCTTTTTTTTCTGCAATAGTTATAGTCACTGCTGCACCTGAATTAAATTCTAAATAATCATCTTCAATCCCGTCACTAAAGATGCATCCATTAAATGGCATTCTGGATTCAATAGTCACATTATTTTGTTTGGTGATTTTTCCAAATACAAGACTATCTCCTGTTGTCTTACTTCGATACGGTTCTCTTACAGAAAAATACAAGTAATCGGAATCCCATGCCATTTCAGCTGATTTATCTGTTTCTTTGATTTCAACATTAGTGTAATTACTGATAATTCCTACTGCACCAGCAATGATACTTTTTAACCATCCGGTTGAACCAAGTCCAGTTGATACTATTATTCCACTTGAAGATTGTGATTCTTCTTTATCATCAATTTGAATATGGTATCTAGAAGAAACATGTGATTTCTGTCCAATAAAAAGATCGTTAACTCCATACATACATTGACCGTCATTTAATGTAGCTTTCGCCATAGTAATCTGTTTAATCGGTCTCTTATTGTTAATTGTATCCTCGATAATTCCTTTTAGTTGACTAACTTCAAATGGAAGTAGCACTCCTTCCCATCTCTTTGGGTCAGGATTTATAGCAATAAGTTTTTGTGTATCTAAATATTTGAGCGTATTAGCCACTAAACCATCTTGTCCTAAAACCACCACTAAATCATCATCGCCAAATAAATATGTAGACAAATGTTCTCTGTCCAGAAGCAATACAATTCCTAACTCACTTAAAATCCTCATACATTGATCTAGGGATGTTCTGTAGTTTCGATCTTCTAATAAATAATCTTCAAAATCGATACCCATATGCTCAATATAGAATTTTGCCTGATCAACAGTATTGTATTTAAGTGTTAATTCTTCAAGTCTAGTTTTCCGCTTTACTAGAATAAATTTCTGTTCAAACTTTTTCATAAATCATCACTTATTTCTTGTCAATTGATTTAATAGTTCAGGTGAAATATTGAGTTCTCCAATTTTGCTAGCATTATTTGCAATATCTTGGAAAGCAAGTGCAATTAACTCGCTGGAATTTTTGCCTATACTGATTAAAGCTTTTAGTGTATTTTGATCTGCATTCCTTAGAGCTTCCATAATTTGGTTTAACTCGTATGATTTGGCGTCAGCTTTAGCTTTGCTATTTTCTACTTCTAAATTGACTAAAGTTTTCTTCACTTCTTCCTGTTCAATTTCAAACGCGAGTTGCTCTTGATTAATTTTATTTGTAGCTTGCTGCGAACTTAACTGACTTTCTAACTCGGCTTCCATTATTTCCCTTTTCTTGTCTACGATGGCGATTTCAGTATTAAGTTCATTTTCTTTTATTTTTCGTTCTTGTAGTATTGCAGCATTTCTTCTTTCGTATAGAGCTTCATCTGCTTTTTTCAAAATGTCTTCTCTTGTATGTGCTTCAAGAGCCCTAGATGTTTCTTTACTAGGTGTGATTGCTAATATTGATAAGCCTAGAATTTCTAGACCGTAATTATTGATTTCTTTATTTTTTTCAAGGTCGACAAAAACAAGATTAGCTAATTCTTCAGTCGATTGAATAGACTGTTTCAATTCCATTTTTTCAATATGTTTTTTCACAAGAACACTCGCCACATTTATTACTCTTTGTGACAACTTGATAGGATCATCCGAAAGATATTGCTTTAAACGTGGGTTAAATGTAAAATTCAAAAGGTGACTAATCTTATCCATATCAACAATACGATACGACAAATTACCTTGCACTGAAACTGTTTGAAAATCTGAAGTTAATTCTTCAAAAATAAAAGGAACATCTTTACTTCCAATTGGAATAACTATGAGCGACGTTGTCGGTGAAAAATAGTTAAAAGATAAACTTGTGCCTTTTCTTCTGATTTTCCCTTGCGAATATTGTATAACATATTCACTCGGTTGAAACTTAATATACTTTACTCCAAACATAATAATTTCTCCCTTTCTATTTTTCAATGACAATGAAACACGTACTGTCAGGCAGCTTTGTTATCATATGTTTCTCATCATAGAATTCAATTTTCGTTGATAATGCTGTAGTATATCCATCTTGTAAATAGTGATTGAATATTAGTATCCTTGCCTTCGATCCTAGGGATTCACTTATAAACGTTTTGTACTCAGAGGGTGTAAAATATCCAAATTGCTCGTTAACTTCATGAACATATGAATCTTCTCCCCATGTATATGTATACAAGAATTCCATGGCATCGTTGATCTTCATTAAAACTTCATTGTGATCAATTAATTCATATTTAATTTCTCTCCCCTTAAAATCTCTAACATAATTTCTTAAAAATTGTAATCCTTCATCAGTCCTAAATTTGATAATTCTCATCTGTTCTTTTGGTTCACTCATAATGCCATCTCTAATGATGATTCTTCCGCCAATTCTTAAAACATCATATGCACTTTTAAGGACATCTTTTATAACTTGATGATTGAATTTTTTCCCATCGAATTCAATATATGAATACATTTCATGAATTATCGAACTAAAAATAATTGTATCTTGACTATCTTTAGGAATATATCTCGACATACAAAGCGCATCTCCGTGTAGTACATTCCAGTTTCTATTCTCAAGTTTTTTCTTTTTGGATAAACTTTCGATCACAGTTTGAGAAAAGTCTAATCCTACTATTTTTAGTTTGGGATTTCTTTCCTCAATCATGTCCATTAATGCTCCACCTCCAGGGCCTATGTCTACAACATCAGTTCCAACAACGTAATCTATAATAACAGCTTTATGCTTAACCGACTTATTCATTGTTTCTAAATATTCTTCTTCGTTATAAAATCTGTCAAAATTGTCTTTGCGCAAATGAAATAAGTCAAAAAGCATTATGACAGCTTTTTCATATAATTTGTCTGACGTTTCAGCAATTTCACAAAATTCGATAAGTTTAGAAGATGTAGGTGAGTACTCGAATTCAAAAAAGATTGTGTTCGTATTGTTTTCCCCTGATTTGAGACAATGTCTCACATGTATATTTTGCTTTATTGTACAGTTAGCAATATCATCAAAATTTATATCTTGCAGGTATTTTTCAATAATTCTCTTTTTATATATATTTACTTTTTTTATTCCTTTATGATCATAATAGATATCTTTCATCATTTTTTCAAAACTGATTTGATATACTGATTTCTTCTCATCATAATAGATTAGAGCACATATTTTGATGAACTCTTCAAATGTAAAATCGTGCAAGGCCGCTTCAACATACCATAAATCATATTTTATGAATATTTCCTGGAATATTTGAATTCTAGCAGAATCGAGTTTAATCTCGCTCCATAAGTCATCAAAACGTTCACCGTTTTTTATTGATGATTTTCGTAATGCGCGAACTCTTTCCATTATTGGCATTCCTTCACTAAGGTCACCATTTAATATCTTTGTTACTGTATAGCTAATAGCTTCTCGAAGACTTGTCCATAAATCTGATGAAACAGCACCAATAATGCAATAATTTAAACTCACTAAGAGTTCGGCTAAAGATTCTTTTGTTATCTCATCACTATTAAGTAGTTTATAAAGTGGTTCATTTGAGCTAAGGGGAACTTCTCCTCGTAAATATTGACCAATTAGACCGTGGGTTTGAATTAATGTACTAATTATTTTCTTGTTTTCTGTCTTGTCATCAGCATCATTATTATATATTTGAGATGATCCAACATTGTGTGCATATAAATTATAGCCCTTTTCGTTCCATTTATTTCTAAAATATTCATTTCCTGTTTTTGCTACTTCAGACCATTTAAGAACTTCTTCAAGAATACCTTTTCCCCATACGGATAAATCGAGAGAATCTAACAATTCTAAACTTTTTTTGACATATAACAAACTATAATTGGAATTTATATCAGACAGCTTATCAATTCTCTCATAATTAATGTTCATTTGATTTGTCAAAACAAGGTACTTCAGCCATACTTCATCTCTCAGTATTTTCATATTTCCTGAAAGATATTTATTTATTTGGTTAAGAGAATGCATTTAAGTACCTCCATTCTAGTAAAAATCATATGTTTTTTGTTGTTTATGCTTATATAAGCGCGCTGGTCTATGGCCAGCATCCTTAGTACTATTGTCAGTTTCTTCAACATACATATTAATTTTCCTTCTAAAATTAGCTGCTAACAGGGTTTTGTCTAGAATAACTTCATAGACATTTTGTAGTTCTGTCAGAGTGAATTCTTGTTCCATTAAGTATAAAGCGATATCTGTAAATTCCGTTTTTGCTCTTAAACGTTCCAACCCATAATAAATAATCATTGAATGATCAAAAGCTAACCCATCTGATTTTAAGACCTTTCTAGTAACGCTAATCATTTCATTTTCTTTTTTCTTAGTTATAAGCACGTCACATGAAAATTTTTCGTCTCCACAATAAAGCTCCAATGAGATTTTTTTGTCAAGTTGATATCCCTTTTCAAAGATGGTCTTGTTCTCCTGAATCACCTTTGATCTCAGTGAAAACCACTGAACATCCCTGGCATCGCTACTAGCTCTTATTACCGTGTTTTTCCCATTTATAAGTGCCATATACGAACAACTTATAACTCGAGTTCTAGGATCTCTGTTGACATCTCCCCAAGTATAAAGTTGCTCAAGATATACATCCTTAACGCTCGTCTCTTCTCTTAATTCCCTATAAGCTGCATCATCCAAATCTTCATCCATCTCCACAAATCCGCCTGGTAAAGCCCATTGATTTATGTATGGGTGGTCTTTTCGTCTAATTAGTAGTATCTTTAATTCTTTCTCTGGTAATTTTCTATAATTACTAGTATCATTATCCATCACAGAAAATATTAAAGTGTCAACGGTAACCGAAGGATGTTCGTATTTATTGACATCATAATTTTCCAAAAATTCACGTTCAGATAATTCAGATATTTTACTTACCATTGTATCACTTCTTTCTTATTATCATTTTGTTATTATCATTTCTACAATATCATTTTACTGCTTTTACTACTGTATGTCAATTACGCGAATAAAAAAATGATTTTTAATGAATTTATCTTTAATTGTTTTCGGTTTCTCTATATTGATTTTTAAAAACATAAATCGCCACTTGATATAGTTATAATAGTCAAGTGGCCGAATTACCCAAAACTCTTGTTATTAATTTATGAATAATTCCTGATGGACTGTATCACTCTTTTGAGCAATAAATATTTAAATTGAACATCATCTTCATCAGTGAAACTCTCTTTTAAGGCTTTTTTGAAGAATTCCTTATAATAAGGTTTCAGTAATTGGTGTAGGTTTTTGATATTATCTATTAACGAATTGCACTCAATACCAGTGGTACAGTCAAATCTTCGCCATGAATACTAATAACTTTAGTTAACACTAATTTTTCGATTTATGATTTTTAATCCTGATATGAACTGATCTAATTCATTAGATTTACAAAAATGTGAATATCTTCTCGTTCTCTTACCATTTAATTTAATTGTAATGGCTGTAAAACCACGATACTCATTATAACCAAATCTTTCGATAGCACTGATTGAGAAAGATAGAGTAATAATTTATCTCGATCAATTTTCAGGACTGTGGGATTACGTTTGTAAGCTTTTATTGTCAAATGCATATTGACAATAAAAAATAATAGGAAGAACACAGAAGCAAATATCCATTTTGTCATTTCTACAGAATTCTTGGAACTAATAATAAAATCAATTGATGCAATGATTATCAACGTGAATACTGGTAATACTAGTAAACTAAGAATTCTAATAGCTAAAGTCATCCCTTTTGATCTTGTTACAACCATATTTGAAACCCCCATTGAAATCTATATACGTTTTTCTATTATTATACTTAATTATCAATATTAATGATAGGTTTTAATATTACCATTGCTAGAAAAACACTTCCCATATCCTGAGTTTAGACATTTAGGCAGCAAAAAGTTAAAAAAGAAGCATTTAATCCTATTTTAGGGGGTTAGCTGCTTCTTTTTCTATTATATGAATATCTCTGTTAAACGGTTTTTAATGAAAGCAACGAAATAGTTTCTACATGCGTGGAGTTAGTCACGTTGCTTTCTCATTTTTATATAGCTTACTGTGCACGGAATATATATATTGCTCTTTATTCCTTAACAAGATTTAACAACTGGACATTTTTATAAATGACTTCTTTACCTAATTGTTCAGACACAATGAATCCTTCTTTTTCAAGTAGTTTTAAATATTTTGTAGCGGTTGCTCTAGATATATCCAAATTTTCTCTAAAGAATTCATTTTTGGTATACATGTATGAATACAAATGCTCGACTATCTCAGAACGATAAATATCTGGCAGTCTTTTTTTCATCATGTCTTTTGTTAGCTCTATAGATTGGTTAATTCTTAAAATGAGATTGATTGTATTCTGGGATGTTTCAGAAATTCCTTTTAAAATATACTTAACAAAATCCTTAATATTTTCTATATCCTCATTACATTTCTTTAGGAGGGCATAATATTGAACCTTGTTTTCCATGATATACTTACTTAAGTATAGGATAGGTTCAGTTATCTTCTCTTTTAATACTAAATATAGAATATTTAAGATTCTTCCTGTCCTCCCATTACCATCATAAAACGGATGAATGCTTTCAAATTGGAAGTGTATTAAAGCCATTTGAATCAGTGGATCATAATCATCATTTTGATTGATAAATAATTCAAGATTACGCATGAGTTCTCGAATCTCTATTTCATTTTGTGGCGGTGTGTGTACAACTTCATTGGTCTTATCATTAATAATTACAGTTCCAGGCAGTTTTCTTATGCCACCTTTGTTCGGTTCGATGACATTTTGAATTTCTACCAATACATTAGTACTGATAAATCCTTTTTGTCTCATGACTGAGAAACCACGATCTATTGCGTGTTTATAATTGATAACTTCTTTTGGTTTACCTCCAATAGGTGTCTTTGAAACAATAACTTTAAATATTTCATCATATGTCGTTATAATATTTTCTATAGCCGATGAGTCTTTTGATTCACCTAGATTGATCAAACTCAAAACGATTCCAAGATTTGGAATTATTCTAAGTATACCTTTTAATTCACCAATATGATGATTTGCAGTATTTAGTTCTTTTAATATTTCTACCGTGTTTAAATTTATATTGAAGGGGAGTTTATTCACATTATCACCTCATGACTAATAATTAATATTATTTATCCTTGTATTTATATTATCACACCAAACTAGTCACGTCAAGGATTGGAGGATATTTTTTGATATATTTTAGCCACGAAACCATTACACACCCGGTAACTTGCTGACAATGTTGTAATGAGGTATAGTGGTAAAATTATTTAGAGAATTGATGTTCTCACACTGAAGAAAAAATATGCTCATAACATAGTTTGATTTTCCCACATTGGACAAAATGCAAAAAGAAGCATTTAACCCTATTTTAAGGTGTTAGATGCTTCTACTACTATTATATGAATGGCTTTGTTATGACGTTTTTAGAGAAAGCAATGTGATAGACTCTACATGCGTTGAAAAAACCATATTGCTTGCAAATTCAACCTTGTGTATATTGTAGTAACATTAAAAACGGCTAAAATATGTTTCCACTTACAGGGTTGGATAGGAGGCTAAAATACCAAAGTAACATATTTTTTGGATTTTACTTTGAAATTATCTTGTCGGAAACACCATCATTGATCTTTTAACCCCAAGAATATTCAATAGGGTTTAAATCCCCTTTACTCGACTGTGTTAGGGCGACTATTTTGATACAATTTCGTACCCCAGGAAAAAGTTCGTACCCCTAAATTATCGCGCTGTTAAACAGTCTAATTATATCCATTATTATCTAAATAAAATTCATATATTTTTATTTCATTTGTACCAAAATAATAATAGAAAACATATAGTTTGTTTATTCCGTTTTCTAGCTCTCCCTCATTATAATTGTTTGCTGTTTCATTATAAATTAAGTAATAATCGGCTTCTTGATCAATAAACATGTTAAGTTTAGCTTTCATAAGTATTGTTTTGCCTGTTACCCAATGCACATTATTTATTAATGAATCTTCAAACGTATTTATATTATTAGTAAGTAAAACTTTATGCTTTTCTGTAAATGGTATTATTGTCTTATTATCCTCAGTGAATTTAAAAGTTTTTTCAGAAACTGATAAACCATCCTCTGGAATATAAATGCTAGCAATATTGAAAATGTTTTTAGCAATTTCATAGTCTTTAGAATATCTTTCATTAAACGTTCCTGGAATAACAAGTGTCATAGCTAAGATTCCTAGAGTAGCTATTGGAACAATAATGTAAGAAACTATAATTAGTTTTGATTTGTAGTTTTTCTTACTTAAATACATCACATAGAAGAATGCTACCACGAGAGGGATAATCAAAACTGAAAATATTGGGATATCGTTCATCGAGTCACGCGTTGAATAATAACTATTCAATTCATTAGATGCATTATCAAGAATTAATGACATTGAAATAAATATTGCAATTGTTAATATAATTGATCCTATTAGACTATAAAATAATGATTTTTGTAAAAATAAATTCTTTTTGTTTGTATTTTGTATTTCAGCAATTTTTCTAGATTTTACTTTTTCAACATTAATATTTTTATTTCTTAAAAAATCAAGTAAGGAACCTTTATCACCATTTATAAAATCATTTAAGTCCATTTGAAAAAATTTTCTTTTCATTGACGGATGTTCTAGATATAAATAATGATTTGATATTTTCGCTTTTTTAAATGCTTGATATTTCACTTTAGATTCAGTCGTTGACACCCCGTCTTCAAAATAAATCACCAATTCCTCATCTTTAAAAATAAACCTTTGAAGATTTTTCTTTGAGAAATTCAAATTTTTTTGAGCTTTTTTGTGTTCAAAATAATTTATTACTATTGATATAATAGGAACTGCTATAATTAAAAACATAGCCACAAATAATAAGCGTTCTTCTAATGATATATCACCAATCACTATAATTAAAATAAGAATCAGTGTAATAGGCATAATTTTAGATAGATGTCTAATAAAATAATTGGCGGTTTCTAAAAGTAAATACCTATAGCTAATTTCAGAATGGATTGTTCTTATAATTAAACTATTATCTTTATCAATCATTTCATCATTAATTAAAACATCGACTTTTACATTAAAAAACTTAGCTAATGCTATCAGTTTTTCAGTAGATGGACTTGACTGATTCGTTTCCCATAAACTAATGCTTTGCCTTGAAACATCAAGCTTATTAGCAAGTTCTTCCTGTGAAAGTTTATTTACTTTTCTTAATTCTGTAATTTTATTTCCTAAATTCATATTATCACCATACTTATTATATTATATTGAACTCTGAATACCACCAATTATTAATTGCACCAACGCAATTATCACTTGCTATTATAGAATAATATAATTTTTTTACTCTTAATGTAACTAATATTTCTTTATAGAATTAACTCATCGATCGTCATATTATAAATCTGAGATAAACCATATACCACATCAAGTCTAACTAACCTAGTTCCCATCTCATAACCTTTCAGAGTAGCTTCACTAATGTTTAATAAATCAGCCACAAACTTTAATGACATATCATGATATAGTCTTTGTTCTTTTATGGACTTTCCGATTTTTACTTTATCAATGGATTTAAGTTTTAACTTATGTTTTGGAAAACAGATTCGACTCCAATTTTTCATGATTTCATCTAAGTTATTAAATGTTTTAAAATTGTATTTAAGTTCCTCATTATTGATTAATGACTTTTCTAGTAATTCATTTTGTTCATCAGAAAGTGAACATTTCAATATTTCGTATTGTTCTAGAATTTCTTTTGCTTCTTTGTATTTCTTAATGTTATTTATGCGATAATCAGTACTTACTATACTATCATATGAGTTGATGATAGACTTCGCATTTCTTAAATAATGTCTACACCATTTCCAAAAATCTGTTTCATTATTTCTGAAGAGCATTTTTATAATTCTCTTTGTAGATGTTTATGAGATTATTCTTAATTGAATATCTATTTAATAATTCATCAAGAGTAGCTATTGTTGAGTATTTATATGGATGGTGCGTTATAATCTCTTTGAAAATCTCATCGGAATATGATTTTATCCCAGATTCTTTTTCTTCATGATAGCGAATATAATCGATATCTTTTATAGAACCTACTTTTTCTATTAACTCCAATGTGGTAACTAGACTTACAACTTCATCATAAAAAAATGTATTAAACTTGATAAGGTGGTATTTATTAATGGATTTGTTGTTAGATACTATTTTGTTCGTATAAATCTGAATAGTATCATCATCTTGATCTCCGATGTCGTAATAGTTGTACATGGCTGTTCCGACCATCAAACCGCTAAAATGATCCACATAATATTCTTTGATCGCTTTATCAATGTCAATATGTTGATCAAAGTTGATAATATATACGCCTTTAGCAATACTTGAAACAATTTGTTCATCTTCTAATCTATTTAGGATCTTTAGTAGAGTTTTATATGGTATCAAAGAAAAGCGATGGTTTTGTTCATATTGAACATCAAATAATCGTCCTTGATTTTGTATACAAAACTCTCTTAAATTTTTTTGTAATTCATTATGTCACCGCCTTTGTCTATATTATACCTTAATATATCGACATTTTGAATATTTTATTCGACATTGTCGACTTTTCCCGAATGAGTAAAATTCCATAAAATACCCTTATAGAGCGATAAAAATAAAAAAGACATCTTGTATCGGATACAAAATGTCGACTTTTAATTGATGTGTGATGCTACCTATTTTAATACAAATTAGCACCCCATGATTTTTTTTAGCACCCTTAACCGAAATTTAGCACCCCTGCAAAAACGACTTAACAAAGGAAACTTACGGAAATGACTGTTGTATTTACCCTATACTGTCCAATATAATTGATCATTTGTGTTAATTTTGTATCCACTTGGCAAATAAAGTGATATCTTTTGCTGGCATAGTTCCAAATGCATATGGTGTGGTCAATGTGAAATCACTATACCAACCACTTAACGTATAGCCTTCTCTTGTTGGAACATATTCAGTTAGGTATTTATTATATTCAACTACATGCACTGCCATTATACTCACCTCCTTAACTACAATAAAAAAAGCACGCAAGTGCTTTTTTATTAGATCAATGTAATTTTATTTCTACATGCATTGATGGTTTCTTCATCCCAAATGGATGCTTGAACCTCACCAATATGTGCTTTTTCCAAGAGTATTAGACAAAGTCTACTTTGGCCAATACCACCACCAATAGTAAGTGGTAATTCTTTATTTATAATCATTTGATGATAAGGGTACTTTAAATCTTCTAAACGGGATTTATTTTCAAGTTGATTATATAAGCTTTCATGGTTAACACGAATACCCATACTTGAAATTTCAACTGCCATATCCAGTGTTTTATGATAATATAGTAAATCACCATTTAAAGACCAATCATCATAATCTGGTGCACGATTATCATGTGGTAAATTAGAATTTAATAAATTACCTATACCAATAATAAATACAACACCTTTGTCTTTTGCGATTTCGTATTCTCTTTGTTTACTATCTAATGTAGGATATAGGTTTTCTAGTTCTTGACTTGTTATAAAGAAAACCTCACTTGGGGCATGATATGTGATTGATGGATATTTTTCTATAACTTCACTAGATGTTAAATGGATTGCTTTAACAATATCTTTAACCGTATTTTTTAAATAATCAAGCGTACGCATAGATTCATCAATACTTTTTTCCCAATCCCATTGATCAACATAGATTGAATGAATATTATCTAATATTTCTTCTTTTCTAACAGCATTCATATCTGTATATAAGCCATTACCTACATAAAAATCATAGTTATATAGTGCCATGCGTTTCCACTTAGCTAAAGAATGTACAATTTCTGCATGTTTATCTAGGCTAGGCACTAAAAAAGATACGGGTTTTTCACCATTTAGTCCATCATTTAATCCTGTTTCAGATAAGACAAAAAGTGGTGCTGATACACGCTTTAAATTAAGAGCCTTAGAAAGTTCTACTTGAAATTCATTTTTAATAAATCCAATAGCTGTTTGCGTGTCGTATAAGTTTAATTTTGACACATAATCTTGGGGTACAATTGTTTTTGACATATGCTAACATCCTTCACTATATAGTCTAGATGTTAACATAAATCTATATGAGAATCAAGAACAAAAGTGAATTTCATTCACGTTAGAGACAAAATATTTTGTCTCTTTTCTTTTTTGGTTTATACTGTACTTATGAAACCATTTTATGAATCTAGTGATTATACAAACTTTTCTAAGATACTACTTTCAAAACATGGCATCAGTTCAATTGATAATCACAACAATCAAATAAATAACTTAAAGGTTAATCGCTCTGATAGCCGAAAACTTCAGTCAATATTTAGAACCTATTGGTTCAAACTTAAACCTTTGATTCTAGATCGACTAAGACCTGCAATTATTTCTAATGTAGAATCTATGATTAACTGTCATAACTTATACTATGGTTATCTTTTTTACGAATGTAATAAGTGTGATAAATATCACATTACAGGTATTTCCTGTCATTCCAGGTTTTGTCCATCCTGCAATAATAAGTATCGTGCAGAAAGAACCTGTGAGATGCAAAAGAAACTACTAGCCGTAAAACATCGTCACTTCGTCTTTTCAATACCTAAAGAACTCAGGAAATATTTTAGATTACATCGAACACTGCTCAATGAACTTTTTAAAGTCGTTCATGCTTCATTTAAAATGCTCATTCAAAATTCAAAGAAACGAAAGCGTGAACGATGGACTCATGGTATGATATCGGTGATGCATACTTATGGGCGTGATATGAAGTGGAATCCTCATATACACGCACTGGTGGCAGAGCGTGTATATGATCAGTTCAATACGCATCATAAGTATGACTACTTTCACTTTAATCAACTCAGACGCATTTATCAGTTTAAACTATTAAATACCATGAGTTCCTATCTTAAAGCAAATGATACAAAACTATACCACGAATTCATTCCATTATCTAAGTACTTAATTAAGAAATATCCAGATGGCTTTTATACATATGGTCCTGATATTGATGATTATGCAGAGGATGGAAAAGCTATGAGTGCAAAAGCCGTGGCTGAATATATCGCTCGATATGCATCTCATCCGGCAATTGCTGAGTCTAGAATTACACATATCGATTATGAAAAGCACCAGGTTACATGGATTTATGATCCACATGAAGATGATAAGAAACCTGAAGGTGAAAAGTTAGGTCGACAAACCATTACCGAGCACGTATTTGACTTTATGATAAGACTTATTATTCATATACCTGATAAAGGGTTTCACTTAATCAGATATCAAGGTTTTTATGCCAATCACTCCAATATTGAAACACAAGATTATAAACGTCTTTACCATAAATCTTATCTTTTAGCACAGAAACAAAACATCTCGTGGGAACGCATGTTAATCTTAAATTTTAAATACACGCCACTTCTATGTGAATGTGGTGGACAAATGACACTATCATTAGACTACAGTTATTTACCAAGAAATAGAGGTCCCACTTATTCATAGCAGAGCAGAGATTCTGGGTAAAAAGAATTTAGTCATCGATGAACTTGATTCAGAAATTTTAAGTACATTCATCTATAAAATGATATCCGTAAGTCCTAATGAGATTGTATACTGTATTGCAGGAACCAAGAATTATTCAGACAATGAGTTCAAAGAACGACGTCTTGAGTTCTTAAAAACTGAACCAATCATTGTGGAAACATATCACGCGCCTGATGGCTTAGCTAAGATGTTATATCGGGTTGTAGTGATATAATTTTTTAGCAAATAAATGTTCTCACACTCAAGAAAATATATGCTTAGAGCATAGTTTGATGTTTCCACATTGATTTCGATATGTTTCCACATTGGGCAAAAAGTAAAAAAGAAGCATTTAACCCAGTTTTTAAGGGATAAATGCTTCTTCTATTATAAGAATGGCTTTGTTAAGCGGTTTTTAAAGAAAGCAATACGATGTTTTCAACGTGATCTGTTGACGGAAACATTCTAAATGGTGTGATTGATATAATGTCATATCGACTAGATAACATTTTAAGATCTCTGGTTAATGTTTTGATGTCACATGACACGTATATGATTTGTTTAATATCGT
>Ga0265295_1006073_pt1 | contig 14849 bp, 8 predicted proteins | sample Munlansysbiofilm_FD_192503 | JGI IMG/M metagenome (GOLD analysis project Ga0265295, IMG submission 192503) | Leachate microbial communities from a municipal landfill in Southern Ontario, Canada - Methane capture system biofilm | ecosystem: Engineered > Solid waste > Landfill > Unclassified ... | reverse complement strand
CCCGAAACCCGAAACTCGAAACTCGAAACTCGAACCGAGCCGCAGGCGAGCTCACGAGCGAAGCGAGTAAACTCGAAACTCGAAACTCGAAACCCTCAACCCGAAACCCTCAACCCGAAACTTTTTTTAACCCGAAACTTTTTTTAACCCGAAACCCTCAACCCTAACCCCTACTCCCTCATCAAAACCTTGCGAAGTTCTTCTGGCGTTTTTGGTTTGGCGATTATTCTTTTGTCATTATCCAATAAAAACATTGTTGGTGTTGCATATACATTATATTGTTTTGCGACTACCGATTCCCAAGATTTAAACTCCGAAAAATTAAGGAATGAGAAAAGATTATTTTCATTTACAAACTTTCCCCATTGCTCGGCATCTGTATCTAACGAAACAGCGACAGTAATAAGTTTGGAATTTGAGTTTTCTTTATTAAAACCATCTACAATATCTTTTATATCTAAAATTTCTGATAAACAGTGAGGACACCAAGTTGCCCAAAATAAAACTAATGTGTAATCACTTTCGATACTACTTAATAATAAATTGTCGCTAATATTAAAATTAGGAGCAAAACTGCCTATTTGAATGCCACGAATAGCATCTGCTTTTTTTCTTGCCCAACTAAATTCATCTTCTTGGTGAGTGCCACAATCATCATCATCCACTTTTAAATAATTATCGTAAATACTAATAAAAGCTATTTCTTTATGATTAGAACTAAATGTATTGAGAAAAAAATCGAGGCAAAACATAAAATTAAAATAGTTTGGTTCGGTATAATCTAAAAACTCTTGAGCGGCATCAATTAAAAAAGCGTCGCTACTAATAGGCTGTCCATAATTATCTTTTTTATTGGTTTTTAATTGTAAATAATTTTCCATTTTCTCACTTAAAATATTTGTATGTAAATAGAAATCATTTGCTGGATTAAAATAATCAAAAAAATGAGCAGCAATAATGCTATCTCGCCAAGGATCTGGTTCACGCCAATCAGGATTAAGGGGTTGATAGTAAGCCTTTGCTATTAAACCCGCCTGAGTTTTAGAACCTGGTAGATTTTGAATAAAATTTTCCATAGCCTCATAACGTTCAAAATATTCCTTTACTAATTGGCTATGAAAAGAATCGCTTAAAGGATATAAACGCATCATTTGTAACAAAAAATAGTTGGCAACATTTAACTGTTGTTGTAAATTCTGAAAAGTATAAAACAATTTGTTCTCTTCTGATTTAATTACTTTTAAACTATCGGTCGCAATATTATAAAAAAAATCGGGCTGAAAAACAGTTTCAACTTCGATGGGATTACCATCATTTAAAATATAAAACCATTGATTGCGTGGTAGATTAAATCGATACATTCCTTGTTGCGTAAATTGTTTGAAAACAAACTTTCCTTTTGCATTTGTTTTTACCGAATCAACCAAAAGTAAAGTATCGCCATAACAACGATAAGCATAAGTATATTGTTCTGAATAATTATGGATAGTAGCAGTTAAAGTAGATTGAGCAAAAAGATTATGCGTAATAAATAGCAAGAAAATTAGTGTGTTAATAAATAATTTCATACGATATTATATTTGAATACTATTGATAAAACTGTTTTATTTTGGTTTTGGTAAATATAAGTTTTTTTGTTTTAATAATAACCTGAGTTCGGTATAATTTTTAAAATACAAATATGATAAATATGTTTTATCAATGCCTGAAAAAGGTTGATGTGGAGTGTGAATAGATTACAGATTTACCTATTTTAATTCATAATACAACGTACTGAGAAGCTATCTCTAAAAAGGTTATTGCGGAATATGAAAAAATAAATTTGGAAAATAAAAATAATAACAGTATCTTAGCAGAGCAAAAAAATACGGAAGATGGAAAACAATCAGAAATTCTCAGCGGAACAATTAGAAATATTCAAGAAGTACAACCAAGAACCCAACCCAACGGCAATAGGGTGTACTCCGAACAGAATAGAGTGGATAATCTTAATGCAACAGAACAAGAGTGGAGAAGAGGCAAGGGAGATAATGGGAACAGAGAGATATTTGGCAGGGGCGAGCAACCGATAATATCCACCTTATTAACAGGGCATAAATCTAGTTTTGATGTTTTTGATAGGAAATTTAGGGGAAGTGGTATTGGAAATCAAGGAGGAGGTGTATATTTTACAACCGATGCTAATTTTGCACTTGATGCTGCTAAAAAATCATCCAAAGGTGGGTATGAATTTAATAAGCAAGAAGCGACAGGAACTCCGTATGTAAGTGAGGTTGTCATTAAGAATCCAAATATGGTATGGGCTGAGAAGCCAATTCCTTCTAAAGTATCAGAGCAAATAGGGGAAATAAATGGAATATCTCCAAAGAATTATAAAAACTATTCAGACTTTCATCGTGATTTATCTAATACGTTTGTTAAAGATAAAACAAACTTTACAGATTATGCAGAAGCTCAGAACAAGGCTTCTGATGCACTAAGAGAAAAAGGGATAACTGGACACGTGATAGATAAAGGGGAGGTTGTAATATATTCCGAGAAAGATATTGTAAAAATAAAACAAACCAAAGTAGAAACCAAAGAGCCTGTTAAGGAATATGCTGCAAAGGTGGAAGAAACTGCTGAGGTTAAGTCTGAAAAAGAGATATTTACAAAAGAGGAACTTGCAAAAGAAAAAGATAAACAAGCATTGCAGACCTTATCTGAAACATCAAAAGACTTAAAGAGCTTTTGAAATTGTGGCTATAAGCTGGGGTACATCATGTCTTATACTTTGTACTTTGTTGTTAAATTGTCTTTTCATTTTTAATTCGGTTGATGAATTATTGGTTGTTTGGCTTTATTAAAATGCTAATTTAACTACAAATATAAACAATAATTTGATTGATGGGAATTTTTATGACGTTTTTTTATGACATTAAGTCTAAATACCACACTATCCCAGTTTTTAGTACAAATACGTCGGATAACTGAGAACAGAAAACCGCGAACTGTGAACAAACTACCTCACCACAAGTTTTTTAACAAATTCACCTTTTTCTGTTATTACTTTTACTTGATAAACGCCTTGGTTTAAATTAGTATTAATATTAACACTATTCATATTGGTTTTTTGTGAAACACAAACTCGTCCAAGTGCATCTAAAATTGTAATTTCATTTATAATTTGATTAGAGATAATTGTAAATTGTCCTTCTGTGGGATTAGGATAAATTTGAAGATTATTTTCGACTACATCAGAAATAGAAGTTTGTACCATAATTTCGGCTATTTTAGAGGCCATGCACCCGTTATAATCTAAAACAGCAACCGAATAAAGTCCAGCAGTTAAATTAGTTAGTAATAATCCGTGTTCATTATTAGACCAGTTAATAGTAAATGGTGTTGTGCCTCCTATAATTGTCATTTCTATTTGTCCATCTGCATTTCCAGCACCTGATTCATGAGTAATTTCTAATTCAATTACAGGTTTTTCATAAACAGTAATATAATCTATAATCTCAAATTCATCTTGAGCAAACGCATTTTCTACAACTAAGCTTACTGTGTAAGTTCCAGGTTCAGAATATATATGTTCGGGATTTTGTTCAACTGATGTTCCACTATCGCCAAAATTCCAAGTCCAAGATATTGGTTCATAAGTGCTTAAATCTGTAAACTGAACTGTTAAACTTCCACAAGCTTCTGTTTGATTTGCGGTGAAATTTGCAACAGGTGGATTAGTACCTTCCATGCTTACATTTATGCAATCGCTTGATTGGCAATTATTATTTTCTGTTACTGTTACGCAATATTCACCAGCACTTAATCCAGATATTGTTTCGGCATCAGCTAAGTTTGACCACTGAATTTGATAAGGCAATTCTCCCCCAGTAATTTCAACTGTTGCTGTGCCATCATTACCCGATAAGCTTTCTTCTGTCATGCTTAATTCAAGTACTGGACTTTCACCAATGGAAATTAAATCGGTAATAAAATAATCATCACTGCCGCCAGCATTTGTTACAGTAAGAGTAACCGTATAAATTCCAGGAGAAATATAATTGTAAATAGGATTTTGTTCTATTGAAGTATCACCATTTCCAAATTCCCATAACCATGATGTTGGATTATTGGTACTTTCGTCTGTAAAATTAACTTCTAAATTATCACAGCCTGTTGTTATATTTGCTGAGAATGCTGCAACAGGAGCATCTGGCATTATTTCAGTAATAGTTATACAGTCTGATGATGAGCAATTATTGCCCGATTCTGTAACAGTTACACAATATTCTCCTGCAAGAAGATTTGAATGAGATTGTGAATTACCTGTAAAGTAGTTTGGTCCAGTCCACGAATACATATATGGTGGGGTTCCACCAGTAACATTAACCGAAACACTTCCGTCAGATTCTCCATAATTTTCTTCTGTCATACTTAAAGTAATAGTTGGAGATTCACCTACAACAATATAATCAGTTTTTGTTTCTGTATTTAAACCTGTTGCATTTTCAACATCAAGTGTTACTGTATAAATTCCAGGTTCAGAATATGTATGTTGTGGATTTTGTTCAACTGATGTTTCACTATCTCCAAAATTCCAAGACCAAGATGTTGGAATATTTGTACTTTGATCTGTAAATTGTACTGTTAAATTATCGCAACCAGTAGTTATATTCGCTGAAAAACCAGCTACAGGCGCAATGCCCTCTGTATCAACATTTCCACAAGCAGAAGCTGTACACATATTAGCGTTTGTAACTGTAACACAATATGTTCCACCGTATAAACCAGTTATTGTTGGATTTCCTGGATGTGGAAATTCCCAAGTATAAGAATATGGACTTGTTCCCCCAGATGCATTTGCTGTAGCTGTAGCATCATTTGCTCCTGGTCCAGATTCTGGAGTTGTTGTTACATTTACCGTAGGACTCTCTCTAACTTCAACATATACGTCATCAGTAGAAATACATCCATTTGCATCTTCAACAATAACTGTGTATGTTCCTGTGGTAGTTGCTTCATAGGTTTGTGTGCCTACATTTCCATTCCATGTATATAAATTGTAATTTCCTCCTGCATCAAGTATAACAGTTCCATCACATTCGCTTGTAATATTATCGCCAATATCAACTGGGATAGCATTGTTTATTGTAACAGTAAAACTACTTTCGGCAGTACAATTTGGTGTTGTCCCTGTTTCTGTATAAATGTATATAGTTTGTGTTGATGTAATTTCAGCTCCTACTGCAATTGGTCCAACTCCATTAGTATTTGCAAAATAATTACCATTTATTAAACTTGGTAAAATATAAGAGTCACAAACTTCTACATCGGCAGGGGCGTCTGCAATTGGAGTTTCGTTAATTGTAACTGTAAAACTGTTTTCATTTGTGCAATTTGGTGATGTTTCTGCATAAACATATATAGTTTGTGTTGATGTGATTTCAGTTCCGACAGCAATAGGATTAATTCCACCTGTAGAAGTGAAATAATTACCATAAGATAATGTAGGTAAAATATAAGAATCACATGCAATAACATTTTCTGGAGCATCAACATCTGGTATTTCGTTAATTGTGGCTGTTACAGGGGTTCTTGCACTAATACATTCGTCTCCGTAATAAATTTCCCAATTATAAAAATAATAATAGTAATTTGCATTACCTGCATTTGTACCAGTAATAGATACAATATTTTCAATATTATAAGGCCAATTTACTCCTGTATTATTTCTCCATAAGTTTGGTTGAGTTGTTCCACATTTTAGTTGATAGTTTGTTCCTGCTGGAATATCAAAATTTAACTCAACGGTATTTATTCCTGTTGATAAATTCACAGTTTTAGAAGTAATTACCGCATTAGAGCTATTTCTAAGTTCAATAATTCTGTTTCCACTTGTATTGCTATTAACTTGAACTGAAACTAATTTAAAGTCTTCATTTGCAGTAAATATTAAATAATAAGCATTGGAAGTATGATTTCCACCATTTACATCAATATCTGAACTCCCTCCTGAAAAATACGCTGGACTTATTCCTGATTGCACATAATAAGTAGTTGTTGCTGTAAAATTATCTTCTAAATTATTACCAGTGTAAATAAGATTTCCATCAATATTTTCATCATACCATTGTAGAGTTGATTCTCCGCTTGCACTTAAACTTAAAGTTCCGGGTCCGCATGATTGAGCACCTACTGTTGCTGGTGCATCGGGAATATTAACAATAATATAATCCGTATATGTTTTTGTGTTTGACCCATAAGTATTAGTTGCAGTAAGCGATACAGTAAAAACGCCAGATTGATCATAAATATGAGTAGGATTTGTTTCGCTGCTAAGGGCTGAGCCGTCTCCGAAATCCCATTCGTATGCGACTGCATCAAATGAATTGTTGGTAAATTGGACAATCCCTATACAAGTTTCGGTTACATCGGCAACAAAATCAGCAACTGGAGCTCCTGGAATATAAACAGTAATATAATTTTCTTTTAGTTCGGTAATATTACAGCCAGCACTTTCGATTTCAAGACTAACATCATAAACGCCATCGGTAGCATAATTGATAATTGGATTTGCATCAGAACTAAGAGCAGGATTACCTCCTTCAAAAATCCAAGAATAAGTACTAACTGTACCTGAGCTTAAATCGGTAAAACTAACATCTGTGTCAATAGGAACATTTACACCTGAAGCTGAAAAATCGGGAGAGGCTACACTATTTGGAACTAATTGAATATCCAATCTTGTAGAAACATCATTTGTAATTGTTACAGTATGTGTTTGTGATTGATATCCCGTTAATGAGAATGTAAAATCATAAGTACCTTCATAAATTAAACGATGATAATTACCAATCGGTGCAAATGAATACACTTCTGAATTATCTTTATCGTGTCCTATAATTTCGACTTTTACATTAGATAATGCAAAACCAGTGCAAGCATCACTTACTATTCCTCTAAGACCGTATAAAACTTGCTCGGTGTATGCTAACATGCCTTCAATGTTATAATCCCAATGTAATGGCAACTGATTTACATCTATTAATTTAGTATTCGACCATTCTATGGTTGCCTCTCGACAATGTTTAAAATAATTCATGTAATCTTGACGTCCTCCATGCGTAACATACCAATCGCCACCTTCAGTAACACCACCTTCACCATCAAAATAACCAGAAGGACTTGCAGCTTGAGTAGGAGTTGCATATAACCACCCAACATAATACCACCAAGCATCATCAGCAGGAGCATTAGATGAACTAGTCGTTTCGTCCCAAGGATAATTAAACAATTCGGCACCAGAGTGTGTATTAGCTGACATTACGAAATTGTGCGAGTCTGCATAATCAATCATCGCCTGAATTTCGGCCTCTATACTAGTTGATACGCCATCAATTCTAGGAAAATTTCTATTTAAATCAACACCATTTGAATTTGCTCTTATTGCACCAGAAATACTTGTTAAACTTGAAGATCCATTAAAAGTACCATCTGGATTTGCTAATGGATTACAATAAATCACAGTATTATTTACTAAATTTGCAATTCGTGAATCTGTACCATAATTTGAAAGCAAATAATCAATAAATCTTAAACCCAAAATATAAGCAACTATCTCATCTCCGTGCATTGTATGTGTCCAGAAAAACTCAGGTTCATCTTCATCTGTATTTACGTTATCCGAAATTTTTATACATATCAAATCAACTCCATTTTCTGATTGCCCTATTGTTTCTAATGTACAAATATCAGGATAATTAGTAACAAAATCATTCATCATTTGAACATAAACTGTATGTGTAGGATATCTATCCCAATTAGCCATTTGAGCAACAGTAGTTGCCATTGTGAGAGCCTTACTGGTACTATAGTAATCATGTACTCTCTCAAAATCAATGTTGTAGTTCTTAAATATTTCGAAAGTCTCAGTGTTTGCATAAGCATAAACGGTAGTTCCTGCAATTTTGTCAATTGATAAAAACTCCGAAAGTTCTAACACCTGAGCTTTACTCTCATAAGTAAATGTAAAATAAAACTCACCTCTATCTTCAAGTGTTTGATTTGCAAATTGCATTTCGTCACTTATTTGTCCAAACAAAAGAGTTGTACTTAGTAAGAATAATAAAATTAAAGTGAGATTTTTCATAACTTAATTTTTAATGATTTTTAAAATATCTCTGTTTTTATCAATATTTGTGAGCTCAATAAAATAAATCCCGCTATCGTAATCAGATAAATCTATAAGCAGTTTATTTTGATTGTTATAAGTAAAATTTCGTATTAATTTCCCACTGATATCTGTAATTTTAATTGCTGTAATATTAGTTTTTGACTGAATATTTAGCAGCCCATTAGTTGGGTTTGGAAATATTGTACTGTTATTAATGCTTGCTTCATTTATACCTGTTTCAACAAAAATATCTGTTTGATACTCGTCTGCACCACAATCACTTGTAGAAGTAAGTTTTACCGTATATGTTCCAGTTTCTCCATAAATATGAGTAGGATTTAGATTTGATGATGTCGTTTCGTCTCCAAAATTCCAAGCAAAAGAATTTGCTGCTGTAGAATTGTTTTCAAATATAACTTGCAAACCATTTACTTGATATTCAAACTCTGCTGTTGGTTCTTGATTTATATACACAGTTACAGGAGTTTTCTCCGAGTAGCAATCGGGCATAATAATATTCCAATCGTAAAAAAACGCATAATAACGTTTTGCATCATTCCACCAAACAACAGTACTTTCTTTTAATGTAACTATATCTCCAATATTGTATGGATAAGGGAAAGTGCTTAAAATACCACTTGCTCCTCTATGCAAACCCTGCGGATTTGAACAACCTAATTTTAGATTATTTTCGATTGGCAAATCAAAATTAAGATTTACAATTTGTTCTCCTTCTTCAATATAAAAATCTTCATTATATAAAGTGCTTCCAATCGAATTTTTGAGGTAAATGGTTCTGGTGCCAGCATTTTCTGCATAAACTTTTACAGTTTCTAATTTGCAATTAGTATTACAGTCAAATAAAAGATAATTATTACCTCCTGAAATGTAATCTCCACCTTCCGAATTATTTGACTCCCCTCCGTTATAGTTTTCGCCAAAGGTAGTTTCTTGAATGTAATAACTTGTGGTTTCGTTTAATACTGGACTTGTAAATGTTGCCCCTGTATGAAATGGGTTCTCATCAAGCACTACATTAAACCAATTTGTTTCGCCTTGCAAACCTGGATTAATTTCAACCGAACCAGAATTTTCGCAGATAACATAATCGTAAATATTATTAAGCTCATTTAAATTAATTTCAATATAAGACATAGCCCAAAGAGAGTCTGCCCCATGTTCATTTTCGCCATATAATTTAACGTTATAAGTGCCGTTTTCGGAGTAAATATGACTTGGGTTTTTATCAATAGAGTTAGTTTCGTCGCCAAAATCCCAATAGTATGTTGTCGATTCTGATGCTTCGGATAAATTAATAAATTGTATTTCCGGATTACAATCTGTTGTTTGTGTATTTGTAGTAAAGTTTACAGAAGGCGGCAAAGCATTGAGATTTACTAATTGAACATCAAGAATTGTTTGCTCATAATTATTTATATCAACTGTAAATGTTTTTGTTCCGTAGCCTTCACAAGAAAAGCTAATATTATAAGTTCCTTCAAATAGTAATCTGTAATAATCGCCATGTAATGGAAAAGAGTAAACATGTGAATTAAAAGTGTCGTAGTTGTTAATATAAACTTTGACTTGCAATGGTTCGTCAGTAAGAGAATCTGTTACAATTCCTTTTAAACCATAAGTAACTTGCTCCAAATAATCTAATAAGGCTTTTTGGTTGTATGTCCAGTGGTTTGGAAGTTCTTCTGCATCAATTTTTTTAGCAGTGCTTAATTCAAGCGTAAGTTCTCTACAATTATGATAATAATTCATATAATCCTGCCTTGAACCAGTAATAGTGTACCAATCATGACCATTAGTAACGCCATTGCCTTGACCTGTAAGATATCCAGATGGGGAGTTTTCTTGTGCGTTGTTTGCATATTCACGCGAAACCAATACCCACCAATCATTATCGGCAGGATAAGTAGGCTCGGTATCATAAGGATAATTAACTAATTCGGCTCCACTATGTGAGTTTGCCGACATAACAAAATTTCTTCCGCTAGCATAATTCATAAACTCAACAGTTTCTGCACCATAAACTTTACTATCAGGATGTTCGCCAGCAATAAAATCGTGATAATTTCTGTTTAGGTCGATATTTGCTGCATTATTTCTGCGGCTATCTGCCACTGTATTGTCTCCTCCGTAATATGTTCCATCGGGATTTGCAAACGGATTGATAAATATTTGCACATTATCAACTAAGTTTGTTATTTGGGTATCTGTTCCATAGTTTACCAAGATATGCTCAATTAAACGAAGGAAAAGCATACCTGAAACGAGTTCATCGCCATGCATCATTCCAGTATAAAAAAACTCAGGTTCAGCTTCTTGAACAGCAACATTATCCGATATCTTAACAACAAGTAAAAGTCGCCCATCACCACTGTATCCAATTGTATCAAGTGTGCAGATATCAGGATAATTGGTAGCAAAATTTTGCATCATTTCTAAATAAACTTCATAAGTCGGATAACGATCCCAGTTTGCCATCTCCGAAATATTAGTTGCCATTGTTAGTGCTTTTGACGAGTAATAGTCTTCTACTATTTCAAAATCTTTCCCAGTTTCAAGAAATTTTGTAAATTGTTGCTGATTTGCATAAGCTTTAACATCTTTTCCATTATAAAAATCAACCGATAATATATCAACAAAACTCTGAATTTCGGATGGATTAGCCTTAAAACTAAAGTAAATTTCCCCCCGATTGCTTAAAATAGATTTTGCATCAACATTTAACATTGCCTGTGAAAACGCAAAGTAGCTTATACAAAAAACAAATAATACCAAAAATATTTTTTTCATTCTAATATTGTTTACTTAAATCTCTCAATTTTGATAAAAATAGTTTGAAATAACAAATGCTATTACAATCTAAAGCTTGCATGAATTTTAGACGCATAAAGTTAGTAATTGGTTCATTAAAAACATAAGTTTTGTTAATATTTTTATAAAAAACATATTTAATAGCTATTATTTAGCTAAAACTACTAAATTTGTAATAGAAACTTTTAAATTTATGCCAGATATTGTTATTTTAGGTTCAGGAAATGTTGCAAATCATTTTGCAAAGGCTCTAAAAAAGGCCGAAATAAATATTAAACAGATTTTTGGACGCAATATTGAAACTGTTTCGGAGCTTGCAAAAAGTATTAATTCTTCTTATACAACTAATATTGCCGATATCGTTCAAGATGCAGATATTTACTTTTTTATAATGAATGATGAGGCAAACATAAGTATTTGTAATCAAATCAATATAAAACCTAATTGCATTCTTGCACATACTGCTGGTAGCCAGTCGATTAATATTTTTAAAAATAAAACTCCAAATTATGGCGTTTTTTATCCTTTTCAGACTTTTACAAAATCTGTTGAAACAGACTTTAGTAAAGTGCCGATTTGTTTAGAAGCCTCAAATAACGAAACATATTTAGAGTTTGAGAAAATTGCCCAAAAACTTAATTGTAAAACCTTTAATCTCGATGCCTCTAAACGCGAAATTGTGCATCTTAGTGGTGTTTTTGCTGCTAATTTTATGAATCATTGTGTAAATATTGCCGAAGTTATTTTAACAGAAAACAATATTAGTACTGATATTATAAAACCACTTTTGGAGCAAAGTTTTTTCAAACTCTTGAATAACAAGGCAGCAAATTCGCAAACTGGACCAGCAATAAGAAACGATAATTTTACAATTGAAAAACATATAGAACTTATTAAAGAAAACAAGCAATATTCCGAAGTTTATCAGGTTTTAACCAATAGTATCAAATCAAAATTTAAAATAAAATAAAAAATGCACAAAGATTCTCTCCGCAATCTCAATTTTAAAGAAATATTATCAGATATTGAAGCTATGTTTTTTGATATTGACGGTGTTCTTGCTTCATCGCAGGCAATGATTACCACTAATGGCGATTTAGATAGAACAACTAATGTAAAAGATGGATATGTATTAAAACAAGCGATAAAAAAAGGCATAAAAATCTTTATTATTTCGGGTGGTTATAATAAAGATGTGCAGTTGAGATATCAAAATTTGGGAATTGAGGATGTAATACTAAAATGCAAAAATAAACTCCCTGAATTTGAACGATTAGTGTCAGAAAACAATCTAGACATTAGTAAAATCTTATATATGGGCGATGATATTCCTGATTATCAAGTAATGCAAAAAGTTGGATTGCCATGTTGTCCTTCAGATGCAGCTTCGGAAATTAAGGAAATTTCACTTTATATCTCGGATAAAAAAGGTGGAGAAGCTTGTGTTAGGGATATTGTAGAACAGGTTATGCGGGCAAAAAACATTTGGATGTGCGATGATTCTTTTGAAACGTAGAATTGATAAAAAATAAACTATGGGAACATTTCTTAAATTAATTCGTTGGAAAAGCATACTTGTTGCGACACTTGTAATGTTTTTGATGAAATACGCTATTATTATACCTGTTTATAGGTATTATGATGTTGTGCCTGGGCTGTCTGATACAGGGTTTTTCTTTTTGATAATGGCCTCAATGTTTATTTTGGCAGGAGGAAATGTTATTAACGATTATTTTGATCGCAAAACAGATACTATAAATCGCCCAGAGAAGGTTCTTGTTGGTTTTACGGTAAATAGACGAAAAGCGATATTTTTGCACTCCGCATTTACGTTCTTAGGTGTTGTTTTTGGAGTTATTACAGCTTGGTTTACTGGTAAAATCATAGTAGGATTATATTTCTTTTTTATTAGTTTATTAATTTGGATTTATTCATATAATCTTAAAAAGAAAGCCCTTGCAGCAAATATTACTCTTTCGTTTTTAGTGGCACTAATACCTCTCACGGTCGGAATTACTGAATATTATGCTCTTGAAAAATCTCTTTCTGAATGGGATATCAACACAGCACGAGCTATCAAAATGGCTTTCCAAACAATTATTGGATTCTCGATTTTTACGTTTCTTATAAATTTGATGCGAGAGCTCATTAAAGATTGTCAAGATTTTATTGGCGACTATAAAACTGGCATTAAATCGGTTCCAATTGTGATTGGTAAAAAAAATACAAATTTTCTGATTTCAATAATTTCCATGTTGTCAATAGTATATTTGGTTCTGATGTGGGAAGCCTATCTGTCAAAACTTGTGTTTTTTCAAGGTGATATGATTGCAAGAATTTATATCTATTGTGTTTTAATTGCTCCACTATTAGTGTTGAGTATTCGTTCAGTTTGGGGAAATAAAATCATTAAATACAGACGCTTAAACATTTTAACAAAGTTTATTATGTTTTTTGGAGTCTTGTTCAGTATAATTTTTAGTTTTGCAATATATGGTAAAATTTAATCCCAATATAAATTATGAAATTTTGCTTGCTTCGGCAAGTCCACGAAGACAAAAACTTTTACGTGGTCTAAACATTCCGTTTAAATTAGTTAAGGCTCCCGACATTAACGAAACTATTGATAAAAACCTGTATAAAGAAAATATTGCAATCAATTTAGCCGAGCAAAAAGCAAATTCTTATAAAGGACTGTTGGATAATCAGTTGCTGATAACTGCCGATACAATAGTGTGGATTGACGATAAAGTTTTAGGAAAACCAGATGACTATTCCGATGCTTTTCAAATGTTGAAGCTCCTTAGCGGAAAACCACATTATGTAATTACTGGTGTCTGTCTTAAAACAAATAATAAAACAAAATTATTTCACGCCGAAACATTAGTTAAATTTTCAAAATTAGAAGACGATGAAATAAGATTTTATATCGAACAATATAAACCCTACGATAAAGCCGGAGCTTATGGAATTCAAGAGTGGATCGGTAAAATTGGAATTGAACATATCGAAGGTTCATTTTATAATGTTATGGGACTGCCTGTACATAAGTTGTATAAAGAGTTATTAGCGTTTTAAATGTAAACATCGCATTTATACGGACAATTAAAGAATACGAAGATTATGAAGAAATTAAGATAGATTATATAGCAGCATATAGATAAGAAAAAGTATTTACCTTTGATAATTGGCTAATTGGCAAAAAAAGACAGACATTTACCCCGTCCTTTAGGGCGAGGATCAAGAACATAAACTAGTTGGCGGAAAAACAAACATTAACCCCGTCCTTTAGGGCGAGGGTCAAGAACATAAACTAGTTGGCGGAAAAACAAACATTAACCCCGTCCTTTAGGGCGAGGGTCAAGAACATAAACTAGTTGGCGAAAAAACAAACATTAACCCCGTCCTTTAGGGCGGGGTAAAGAACATAAACGAGAAAAGGGCTTTAGCCCTGACAGTAATAAAACTTTTAAAATTACCCTAACTTAAAGCTTAGGATAAATAACAAATAGAATGAAAAAGTATTTATCTTTGATAATTGGCTAATTGGCAAAAAAAGACAGACATTTACCCCGTCCTTTAGGGCGAGGGTCAAGAACATAAACTAGTTGGCGGAAAAACAAACATTAACCCCGTCCTTTAGGGCGGGGGTCAAGAACATAAACTAGTTGGCGGAAAAACAAACATTAACCCCGTCCTTTAGGGCGGGGTCAAGAACATAAACTAGTTGGCGGAAAAACAAACATTTACCCCGTCCTTTAGGGCGAGGATCAAGAACATAAACTAGTTGGCGGAAAAACAAACATTAACCCCGTCCTTTAGGGCGAGGGTCAAGAACATAAACTAGTTGGCGGAAAAACAAACA
>Ga0265295_1006072_pt1 | contig 14850 bp, 14 predicted proteins | sample Munlansysbiofilm_FD_192503 | JGI IMG/M metagenome (GOLD analysis project Ga0265295, IMG submission 192503) | Leachate microbial communities from a municipal landfill in Southern Ontario, Canada - Methane capture system biofilm | ecosystem: Engineered > Solid waste > Landfill > Unclassified ... | reverse complement strand
AATAAAGCACATTTAATAGAAAAATTAAATAATAATGATATATTTAGAATAAAAATTGAAAAAACTTGTTATGAACAATACCCACCATGGGATTCAATGGTTGTTAATTTTGAAAAAAATGAGATTGCATCAAGAACTCCTAATAATGAAAAAAATTGGAAATCAACATATGGAGCTAGATGTGGAAAATAAAAAAAATCCTGATGATTAATCATCAGGATTTTTTATTTTTATTTATTATTTAAAGATAAGTATATTTTTCTTTCATCCTTTATCATACTTAAAACTTTAACACTAACTTCATCACCAGCTTCAATTTTAATATTATTTTTTTGTAAATATGAACTTTGTATTAATCCATTAGTTTCTTCATCAAGTTTAATAAGTGCCCCAAATGGTTTTACTGTTAATACTGTACCCTTTAGAACTTTATCCTTTTTTATAGTATCCCATAATGATTCCCTTAAAACTTGAGTTAGAATAATTTTTTTCTTTTTAACTATAATATCTTTAATATAAAAATTGACTTTCATACCTGGTTCAATTTTCTTCCAGTTTTCATCATTTGTCCATTCTTCATTGACATTATATCTATGAATCATACCTGTTAAACATTCATTAAACTCTACAAATATTCCAAATGGACTAGTTCCTGTTACAAATCCTTCATATACTTTTGAACTATCATTATCAAAATCTTTTTTTAATTTTTTAATTTCTTCGCTTATTAAACTTTGTAAATATTTTCTCCTTGATACTACATAAATACCTTTTTCTTGTTGAAGAGTTTCTAACATAACTTCTATTTTATTACCAACTAACTCTTCTTTTTGTTCATCTGTTAATTTATTAATACCCGCTAATGTTGTTGGCATGAAAGCATTAATAATAACATTATCCATTTCAATATCTAATAAAAATCCTGCTGGTTGCATTTCTGTAACTAATGCTATTAAATGTTTATTATTATAATAATAATCTTTTAATTTTTCAGAAACATTCATTTTTATTAATTCTGTTATAGAACCTTTTAAATAAAATGGATTATCATTAATTTCTGTTACAACTACATCAATTTGATCCCCAATTTTAAGATTTTCTATGATTTTAAGATCTGATAACTTATTATCCACATAAAGAAAATCTTTATAGTTAATATCAATAACTATTTCTTTTTTACTTATTGAATAAATTTGACCTTTAATAATCTCACCCAATTTTACTTCTCTATAATCTTCTTCTTTGTTAAGAACAGCATTAAGTAATCTTTTATAATCATCATTTAAAGAGTTTATATCATCATTTCCTTTTACTTTAATAATTCTGTTTTTCTTGTGTAAATTTTCAAAAATGTCTGGTAACTGACCAATGTTTTGTCCTTCTACTAATTTCATAAATTTTATTTTTAAATGTTAATATTTTATTTTGATTTATATTTTCTATATCAAAAATAACTAAAAGTTTAATAAATTAAAAAAAACCTTCTAAAAATAGAAGGTTTTTTATTTATATTATATTTGACACTTTTTAATATAATTATGTATAACATCAGCTTTTTCATATTCTTCATTATGAACATATTCTTCTAATTTTTGTTTTAATGTTTTATTATCATCATAATATGAAAAAATTGTATTACCACTTATATCTACTGTTATTTTTTTGTTTTTTTTATCATATCCAATTTTATATTCATTATCTATTTTTGAAATATCAAAAAAATAATCCTTTATTTTAAAATTTGAAGTTTTATTTTTTCTGACATTTGTTAATTTTGTCAACTCATTTGAATCACAAATTAATTCCATAAAATTTTCATTAAATGCTTTTTTATCCAATAAAAAATTTAACAAATCATCATTATTTTTAATAATTTCATTTAATGAAAAATAGTTTTCTCTAAATTTTTCTAACATATTATTTAAATTTATTTTTTAAATTTTATTTATGTTTATTTTATCTGTTTCCTCCTTTCTTTATTTTTTATTTCTGTCCTTAATATCTGGATATTCTGGTTGATAATCCTTATTTCCTTTTTCATAAGCAATATCAAATATACTAATTGATTCATTTTTATGTTCATCTTTTAATTCCCATATAATATCTAACCAGTTATATCTAAATGTAATAGAAAAAGTTTTTTCATCCGCTTCTTGAACATTATAACTCATTCTAAGCTCTGATAAACTTTTAAAAATTATATCTTTAAATAAAATAGTATAAATTAAATTACCAAAAATATCAATTACTTGTAATGAAATATATGGTAAATATTGTTCTCTATTATTCATATAATATTCTATTAAAATTTGAACCATCATAAAATAATTCATATGCGAATCAACAGATTTAAATGTTATATCTAATTCATTTTGAAATTTATCAAAAACATTACCAGCTTCTTTATATTCTATCTTTTTACCATATTTTTTAGTCATTTCTTTTGTATCGAAAGATAAACTAGGAAAAGTTATTTCCTTTATTGTTGAATTGATATAATCCAGAATATTATCATATGGCATATGAAGATTATCAATAATTTTTTGCAATCTATCATACATTTCTTTATCTATAAAATCGGATGGTAGTAAAAAAATAAATTGATTATTTTGTGAATTTAATCTCATTTTTAATATTATTTATTTTATATATTAAAAAGATAAAATCATAATTATCTTTCCAGTTAAAATTTACAGATTTAAATATTTTTTATTATTTCATAAAAATACCAGAATGGTATTCATTTGATTAAATTTTTTTAATTTTAACATAAAATATCTTTTTACAATCTGTATTTTTAATATATAGAAATAAAAAGATTTTAATTTTATGTTATTAACAAAAAAAGTAATAGTTGTGATTAATACAAGTAATATTAATCATTATTTAAAATTGGGTTATGAAAATATAAAAAGAAAAGATATAATAGAAATTCCTATTGATAAATTATCAAAAGGAAGTAATATTAAAATAAAAGCAAAATGTGATATATGTGGGAATGAAAAAGAAATAATATATTTTAGATATATAGAAAATATATCTAAATATAATATATTTTCATGTGGAAGAAAATGTTCAAATATTAAAAGAGAAAAAACAAATTTAGAAAAATATAACGTCAAAAACATATCCGAATTAACAGAAATAAAAGATAAAAGAAAAAATACCATGATTGAAAGATATGGTGTAGAACACGCATTACAAAACGTAGATATAAAAAAGAAATCATTAAAAACTAATAATAAAAGATATAATAGTGAATTTCCACAAAAATTAAAATTTATAAAAGATAAAATAGAAAAAACAAATATAGAAAAATATGGATTTAAAGTAGCCATAATGAATCATGATATAAAAGAAAAACAAAAAAAATCTTTAAAAAATTTTTATAATAATAAAATTTTAAAAAATTATAAAAATATCATATCATATGAAAATGGTATTTATAAATTTAAATGTGAAAAAGGACACATTTTTGAATTATACAGCACATTATTACATAGTAGAAAATTCTTAAATAAAATTTTATGTACAAAATGTAACCCCTTAATTTTAAACAAATCTTCATTACAATTTGAAATAACAAATTTTATAAAGAATTATACTGAAGATATCATATTAAATGATAGACATTTAGGAAAAGAACTAGATATTTATATTCCAGAATTAAAATTGGCATTTGAAATAAATGGATTGTACTGGCACAATGAACTTTATAAAGATAAAAAATATCATTTAAATAAAACAGAATTATGTGAAAAAAATGGAATTCAATTAATTCATATCTATGAAGATGATTGGATATATAAACAAGATATAATTAAATCAATGATCCTTAATAAATTAAGTAAAACACCAAATAAAATATATGCTCGTAAGTGTGAAATTCGTGAAATAACTGATAATAAATTAGTTAGAGAATTTTTAGATGAAAATCATATTCAAGGATTTATAGGAAGTAAAGTGAAAATAGGTTTATTTCATGAGAACGAATTAGTTAGTTTAATGATGTTCGGTAAAAGAAGGGTTGAAATGGGTAAGAAAACCAGTGAAGAAGGAGAATTTGAATTATTGAGATTCTGTTCTAAATTAAACACAAATGTAGTTGGAGGTGGTAATAAGTTATTTAAATATTTTGTTAAAAATTATGATCCAAAAATGATCACAACATATGCAGATAGGAGTTGGTCTAATGGGAATTTATATAACCAATTAGGGTTTAAATATGAAGGAAAAACTGAACCTAATTATTATTATATTATTGATGGTATTAGACATCATAGATTTAATTTTAGGAAAGATAAATTAGTCAAAGAAGGATATGATCCTTCTTTAACCGAACATCAGATCATGTTGAATAGAAAAATTTATAGAATATTTGATTCTGGAAATCTAAAATTTAATTTTTAAAACTAAATAATGAATTTAATACTGATAATCTTTTATTTATAACAGGTAAACCTAGTGGTTCTATAAATTTATTAACCAATGATAAATAACATTTTTCAAATTGAGTATCATAATCTATTATAACTCCTTCTTTTTCAGTTATTTCATAAGGATGAAAACTTCTCAAATACCCAAAAACATTATTCATAGGATGAACACAATAATAATATTTAATTTTACCCGATTTTATCAAATCATATTTTGTTTTGTAATTTGAATTTTTATTTAAAATATAATTATGAAAAGCAGCTGCTTTAATTGAAAAATGAGCACCTTTCATTGTTTCAATTCCATTTATATCATCTAAAACTTTATCTTCATATCCAGTACATGATGTATTCATACTTATATTTTCAATATCATCCATTTCAAATGCTTTTCTTTGTTCTTTTACAAGTTTTAATACACTTCTAATATCTAAATTATCTGGATTTGAAAATAAATATCTTATAAAATCCCAAATTCCACCTTTTTGATCTTTACCTCTAACAAAAGATGGAGTAGAAGATCTAACAATTTCAATTCCTTTTGGATAAAAATAAGAAAGATCTTCATAAAAAATTCCATCTTCCCAAACAACATTATTTATATAATGTTTTTTTCCTAAGTGAATTGCAGATTTATTAATAGATTCCAATTCAAAATCATGTTTATTCTCAACTTCATAATTTTTTGCATATTTATCAAGAAAATCTTTAAATAAATTTTTAACAAAAACTTTATCCACATGTAATATAAATTCAATTTCACTTCCTTTATAATTTACAGATTTCATGATTGGTTTATAGCTAACATACAGAGAATTATGAACTAAGATATCATTTGCTATAAATGTGTGTGTTTTATCATCAACCTCGATATCATAGACATATTCATCCTTAAATTCACCAATCATTTCACAACTTTCTATATCATCTAAAAAATATTCAATCATAATAATTTTTTTATTTCATTAATATCATCATTTTCATGATCATATCTCACTATACATAATTTTATATTATTATTATCACAAAAAGTTTTTTTAATATTATCATTTATTTTTATATATTCTAATATCTTTTCACCACCAAAATAATCAATTGAATCATAATGTTGTTTTCCATTACATTCTATACATATATTCAATTTCGGTAAATAAAAATCAAATGGTAATTCATTTACATTTTTACAATCATTAAATTTTTTTTGTTGTTGATAACATATTCCATATTCATCTAAAACCATCATTAAGTTCCTTTCTAATTTACTAACATTACATATAGGACATCCTTGACCTAACATATGATAATTTGGTGCTTGATGAAATTCACCATGATAAGGACATATAATTTTAACTTTTGTATAATTATTAATATAATCATCACGATAAATATATTTATCTCCGTGAATTTCTTTTGACTTTTTTATGAAATCTATTATTGTTAATTTTTTATTATCATCGGCACAAAATTTACATCCTTGTCCTAATAAATGTTGAGATGGATTTTGTTCAAATATACCATGTTCAGGACATATTATTTTTACTTTAGTATTAGAATTTTTATAATCAACTAAAGAATAATCGTATTTACTACTATGAACTTTATCTGATTTTTCAATAAAAATATCATTATTGTATTTTTTATTTTCAATATAACAATGTCTACAAATATGACCATTCAAATGACTTTCAGCCTTTTGTTCAAACACACCATGATAAGGACATATAATTTTAACTTTTTGTTTCATTGATTTATAATCAATTAAAGAATAATCATATTTATTACCGTGAACTTCCTTTGATTTATTTATAAAATAATTATTATTCTTTTTAACACTTCCACCACAAAAAGAACAACCTCTACCACTAAGGTGTTTTGATGGTGTTTGATAAAAAACACCATGTTCTGGACATATTATTTTTACTTTGGTATTAGAATTTTTATAATCAACTAAAGAATAATCATATTTACTACCATGAACTTTCTCTGATTTTTCAATAAAAATATTTGTGTCATACATTCCTAAATTTTAAGTACCTTTTTATATATTGTCAATAATTGGACAATATAAATTTTTCATTTTATATTTCATTAATTTTATTTATAATTTCATCACTAATCACATCAATTCCTCTTTTTTTTAAATCATTTTCCCAAATTATAAAAACATTTTTAATATATTTTTTAATTTCGTTAATTCTTTTTTCATCTTTTTCCCAAATATCTTTTGATGTCAAATCTTTATTAAAAGGATTTGGATTATCATTATCTTTAAATATCAATGGATTAGCATGCCATATATCACCATTAAATTCAATAGTTTTTATATCTATATTAAAATTAAAATATCAATATTTTACAATTAAAATTTTATCTGTTTTTAAAATATCAGAAGGTTTAATTTCTAATTTCTTACCATCTCTAAATACTATCATAGAATGATCATTTGTTATAATAATTTCTTTCCCAGATTTAGTTTTTAATTTCCATTTTGGTTTTGATACTTTATGTCTTATTATTCTTTTTACTGGAGCATAATATAATTCTCCATTATCATTATAATTTAAAACTTTATCCTTTGTATTAACAGATTCATGACCTTTTAACGTGTTACCAGCTGAACCGTTTTTAATATTATCATTATAAAATTCTTCTATTGTTTTTTTACCATTATCCGTTCTTATTATTGAATCCCCAGAAATTGAATCCGTATCACCATAAATTAGTATAGGATTTTTTCCATTATATGAATAAAATAATTCATCAGGTTTAGTTGATGGTTTTTCTTCATTAATTATTTCCCATTGTGGATTGTTATCAAGAGCATTAACATTTGAAAAATCCCAAATATTATATTCATAAAGAATTTTCCAATCATTTACAGTATATTCTTCAATTTTATTTAATCTTGAAATTGGAATATTTCTTGATTTTAGAATATCATTATTGATATCACCAGTATTTAATTGATTAAAAGGACGATCTACTGGTTCATATTTTTTATTCAAAAAATAATAATTATTATCTTTTATATTTATAGCTAAATATTCTTTACCTAACAATTCATGAATATTTTTATCTAAATGCCATTCATTATAAAAATAATTTTCAATTTTTTCTAACATATATTGAATAACATTTCTACCCATTGCCGTAATCGCATTTGCAATTTTAGCATTGGAAAGAACAAAATATTTATTAGCAAATCCACCATATGTCCCATTTAAAACTAATTTAAGTGCTAATTGCATAGCCTTATTATAATCATATTCTGCTTTTTTATCATTTACTTTTTTCTGTAAATTAAAATATTTTTCTAATTTTTCTATTTTCATTTTTATATTTATATCATCTGGTCTTATTTCTAATAATGCATTATAATTTTTTAAAGCATCTGCAAATTTTTTATTCATTAATAATTCTTCTGCGCCTCTTAAAAGCTTATTATATTTTTCATTATCTTTAATTGACATAAATAATTTTTATTTTAATATATCTACTTTTTATCAAATAGTTTTATTTTTAACTTCATAATTTTAATATATAAATTAAGAAATAACACTTATGGGACTTATGATAAAAGAAAATAAAGTAGAAATTAAAATAACATCTAGAAATAAAAAATATTTTTTAGAAAAAGGATATGATGTAAAATGTAACAATTTTTATAAAGTTAATATTAATGATTTATCAAAAAATAGTAAACAAAAAATAACTGCAATATGTGATATTTGTAATAAAGAATATATTATAACATATCATAAATATATAACAAATTATAATAGATATAATTTTTATAGTTGTAAAAAATGTTCAAATATTAAAAGAGAAATGACATCTATAAAAAATTGGGGAGTAAATAATTATAAAAAAACAGAAGAATGTAATGAAAAAATTAAAAAAACTAACTTAGAAAAATATGGGGTTGAATACGGATTTCAATCAGAAAAAATAAAAAATAAAATTAAAAAAACTAACTTAGAAAAATATGGAGTTGAATATCATTTATCATCTAAATATATTAGAAATAAAATTAAAAAAACCAATTTAGAAAAATATGGAGTTGAACATTTTTCTAAAACTGAACAATTTTATGAAAAAACTTATAATAGATGGAAAAAAGAAATTCTTTTAAAATTAAATAAATACAATATTATCGATTTTAAATTAAAAAATGATAGAACAATTGACATAAAATGTGATTATGGAAAAGAACATTATTTTAATATAAATTCAAAAAATTTATACCAAAGAAAAGAAATTCAAAATACAATTCTTTGTACGATTTGTAATAAAATTGATAATAAAATATCTAGTCAAGAAATTATATTGAAAGATTTTGTTAAAAATAATATAAGTTATGATGTCTTTAATAATGTTTTTAACATTATTCCATCATTTGAATTAGATATTTATATTCCTGAATTGAAATTATCATTTGAATTTAATGGAATTTGGTGGCATAACGAACTTTATAAAGATAAAAATTATCATTTGAATAAAACAGAATTATGTGAAAAAAATGGAATTCAATTAATTCATATTTATGAAGATGATTGGTTATATAAACAAGATATAGTTAAATCTATGATCCTTAATAAATTAGGTAAAACACCAAATAAAATATATGCAAAAAAATGTGAAATTCGTGAAATAACTGATAATAAATTAGTTAGAGAATTTTTAGATAAAAATCATATTCAAGGATATATTAGATCATCTATTAAAATTGGATTATTTTATGAAGATGAACTAGTTAGTTTAATGATTTTTATAAAAAGAAAAAATAATTATGAATTACTTAGATTTTGTAATAAATTAAACACAAATGTAGTTGAAGGTGGTAATATATTATTTAAATATTTTATTAAAAAATTTAATCCAAAAATGATTATTACATATGTAGATAGAAGTTGGTCTAATGGTAATTTATATAAACAATTAGGGTTTGAATATAAAGGAAAAACTGATCCTAATTATTATTATTATGATTTAAAAATGAATAAATATAATAGATTAAATTTTAAAAAAATAATATCTGATAATAAATCAAAATATTATAGAGTTTATAATTCTGGTAATATTATATTAAAATATGAACAAAAATCATAAGGATGATTTAAAATATGATTACTAAAATTTAATATATAATAAAAAATAATTAAATATTATGTCAATGGGAGGATCAATGACTATAGAACAATTAATAGATGTTGTTCAACAAGATTTAACTGTATCAGGAATGTTACCTAAAGTATTACCTGATATAGAAATTAAAAGATTAATTAAAGAAATTGCTCTTGAATGGTTTTATAAAAATTATCAATTTGCTGTTCAAAAAATTTATTATCATTTACCTTTAGATTTCTTGAAATCAGAAGCTTACACTAGATATAAATATTTAATTTTACCAGAAGAAATTGAAAATGTAATTGATATAAAATATATTGATAATCCTAATATGTGGAGAATCGGTATTCAAGCACCTTATCTTTCTATAAATTTAGGTGTTACTAATCAACCATTTCTTACTAGTTTTGTTACAACAGCAGGAGAATTAGCTGAATATAGATCAGTAATTAGTGCATTTTCAGATGAAATTAATAAATTATCATTAGAAAGTGTTAAATTTAATTATAACCATTTAAATAAAAGAATAAATTTTTTAGGTAAAGTAGAAAAACCTATGATGTTAGAATGTTGGGGTAGAATTGAAGAAGAAGAATTATTTGATTTCCAAATGTTTAAAGAATATGTAATCGGCTTATCTAAAAAGAAAATGGGTGAAGTTTTAGGTAGATTCAATTTTAATATGCCTGGAAATTTTCAATATAATTCAGGTGATATAATTAGTGATGGACAATCTATGATAGATAAAATAGAAGAGAAAGTAAAAGGAGAATCTACTGTTGCTTGGTTTAAAATGAGCAGATAAAATATTTTTTAATATTCAAATTTTAGATTTCCAGAATCGAATATTCTATAGATTTTTCTATTTAACATGATTTTATGTTCTGTTAATTCAGGATCATATCCTTCTTTAACTAAAACATCTTTTCTAAAATTAAATCTATGATGTCTAATTCTATCAATAATATAATAATAATTAGGTTCAGTTTTTCCTTCACATTTAAACCCTAATTGTTTATATAAATTTCCTTGACTCCATGATCTATCTGCATATGTTGTAATTATTTTTGGATCATAATTCTTAACAAAATATTTAAATAACTTATTACCACCACCTACTACGTTCGTGTTTAATTTACTACAAAAACGAAGTAATTCAAATTCTCCTTCATCACTAGTTTTTTTACCCATCGCAACTCTCCTTTTACCAAATGTCATTAAACTAACTAATTCATTTTCATAAAATAAACCTAGTTTTATTTTACTTCCAATAAATCCTTGAATATGATTTTCATCTAAAAATTCTCTAATCAACTTATTATCATTTATTTCACGAATTTCACACTTACGGGCATATATTTTATTTGATGTTTTACATAATTTATTAAGGATCATTGATTTAACTATATCTTGTTTATATAACCAATCATCTTCATAAATATGAATTAACTGGATACCATTTTTTTCACACAATTCTGTTTTATTCAAATGGTAATTTTTATCTTTATAAAGTTCATTGTGCCAATATAATCCATTAAATTCAAATGCCAATTTTAAATCAGGAATATAAATATCTAATTCATATGGTTTAATTATATTTCTTGATTTTTCAATGATTAATTTACAATTATCTTTAATGAATTTTTTAACTTGTTTTTCCATATCAGAAATTTTATAATCTATTGGATTACATATAGTACACATCGTTACTTCATAAAGATATCTTTTTTGTAAAACATCATAATTTATTTTATAAATATGTCCTTTATCACATTTTATAAAATATTCTTTATTATATAATAATATATCTAAATTATATTTTTTTTTCATTTTTTCAATATTATTATTTGCAGATGTGATTTTCATTTTTTTAACATTTGTATAATTTTCATTATTATATTTTTTCATAGATGTTTTTTTCTTCTTGTTTAAAATATTTATATTTTGCATTGGATGTTCATATCCATATTTTTCGATATATGTTTTTTGTCTCTTTTTTTTAACATTTTCATTCATTATAACATCTTTAAAACCATATTTTTCAATATTCGTAATTTCTCTTTTCTCTATATTTCTATATGTTTCATTTTCATATTTTTCTTTGCATGTTTTTCTTCTTTTTTCTATATTAGAAAAATTTTTATCTCCGTGATTTTTTAATTTTGTATTTTTTATTTTTATTTGTGAACAGGATAATGAACAAGTGTAAAAATTTTGATTTTTTATATTATTAATATAATATCTATATTGAATATCTTTAATATTGTCACATATATCACATTTTACTTTAATTATTTTAGTACTTTGTTTTGGTAAATCATTCACATCTATTTGAATATTATCCCCAATATTACATTTATAACCTTTATTCTTATAATAATTTACAATACTATTTGTAATTTTAATATCAATTTTATTATTTATTATCATTATATTCCTTTATTAATTTTTTAATGGAATTTTCTATAAAAAGAGATTTATTAATAGATTTTTCTTTAGAAATTCTTATAAATTTTTTTAATATATATAATAAATTTTTTTATATTTAAATATTAAATTTGAAATATCATTTTAATATAAATATAAATTTTTAAAAAATTTTTTTAATATATATAATAAATTTTTTTATATTTAAATATGATTAAAAAATTTGATACTTTTGAAACAAAAAATTCTAATCTTTTTGAGAATGAACCTTTATTCGAAGAAGATGGTGATAGTTTATCTGTTTATCCTTATAATATTGAAAATGATATAAATAATAAGTTAAAAATAAATATATCATATGATACAATGTCAAATTCTGAAATGAAATTATTTTTTTATTTAAATGATAATGTTTCATTTGATAAATTAAGAAACATAAAAAAATATTTTTTATATCATATTCCTCATTGTATTAATATTGAATATGATAATCATTATTTAAGTATAATTTTCACAAGAAAATTTGGGTTAGATGCCCTTAAAACATATTTTTAAATTTATGAAGAAATACACAGAAATTATTAAAGAAAATAAAGAAAATTTAAATGAACATGATGGTATATTAATAATTGTTGATGTTCAAAAAGTATTTGGAAAATTTATTCCTCGTGATTTTGAAAAAAAGTTAAATATTTATGCCAGTAAATTTGATAAAGTCTATCAAATATGGGATTCTAATAAAATAAACAAACCATCATATAAATTTAATAATGAAATAAAAAATATTAGAAAAAATTACGGAACAAAATTTTCTAAAGATTTAGTTAAATTAACAGATGAATTAGAATTAAACCACCCAAATGTTAAAGAAGGAGATATTTTTAAAACAGGTAATAATTTTGTTATTAAAATTGATAATAATCACAAATGGTTTTATCTGAATGATGAATTAGTTGAATTATATAATGAATTAAAAGGTAAAAATGTAATTATTGTAGGTGGAGCAGATAACGAATGTTTAGAAGACGTTTTTGTTTCAATGAATTCATTTGGTATTAATGCTATATATAATCATGATTATATTTATAGTGCAGAAACATCTAATCAACAACAATCAACATTACAATAATTAATAAATTTTAAATTACCAGAATTATATATTCTATAAATTTTTCTATTTAACATAATTTGATGTTCAGTTAATTCAGGATCATATCCTTCTCTTATTAATTTATCTTTTCTAAAATTAAATCTATGTTTTCTATTATTATTAATTACATAATAATAATTGGGTTCTGTTTTATATAAATAATTAAAACCTATTTTATTATATAATTTTCCATTAGAATATGATCTATCTGCGTATGTAATTATTTTTTCAGGTTTATAATTTTTTATAAAATATTTAAATAATTTACTAGCACCACCTACTATATTTGTAAATATTTTATTACAAAATCTTAATAATTCATAATTTATTTCATTATTATTAATATTACCAATACCTAATCTTTTTTTACCGAATGTCATTAAACTAACTAATTCTCCTTCATAAAATAATCCTAATTTTATTTTACTACCCACAAATCCTTGAATATGATTTTTATCCAAAAATTCTCTAACTAATTTATTATCAGTTATTTCCTTTATTTGTGTTTTTCTTGCATATATTTTATTTGGTGTTTTGCCCAATTTATTAAGGATCATAGATTTAACTATATCTTGTTTATATAACCAATCATCTTCCCATATATGTATTAATTGTATTCCATTTTCTTCACATAATTCTGTTTTATCTATATGATAATTAATTTCTTTATATAATTCATTGTGCCACCATAATCCATTAAATTCAAATGCTAATTTTAATTCGGGAATATAAATATCTAGTTCTTTTCCTAAATGTCTATCATTTAATATAATTTCTCCATTATAATTATTTTTTATAAAAATATATATCATTTTTTCATTTTCAGATTGTGTATTACTAAATAATGGGTTACAGAATATACAAGGATTTGTCTTATAAACTTCTAATCTTTTAAATAATGTATCACTACTTATTTCATAATTATCATGAATGTCACAATGAAATATAAGATTATTATTATTTTTATTATAATCTAATAAATTTAAATTATATTTTTTAATAAAATTTTCTTTTAAATAATTAAAAAAAACATCATTTTTATATGTTCTATAATATTTAACATTATTCATGAAATAATCACTTTTAAAAAAAGATTCATTTCCGAACTTTTTTATTATTGTATCTTTTCTTTTTTCTTGAAATTCTTTAATCTTAGATGGATTATCTACACCATAATTTTTAATAAATGTTTCTTTTATTTTATCTTTAATTAAATTACTTTTTAACGGATTATCCACACCATAATTTTCAAGACTCGTTTTTTTTACTTTAATTTTAGAACATTTATAACATGTAAATATATTATATTTCTTTATATTTTTTAAATAAAATCTATAATTCAATTTTTTTTCTAAACCACATATATCACATTTACAATTAACTAAAACATTAGAACCATTGGATAAATCTTCAACTTTAACAGAAATTATATCATTAGTTTTAAAATTTTCATATCCTTTAGATAATAAATAATTATAATTACTTGGATTAATTTTTACTTTTACATATTTATCCAATATCATTTTTAAATTCTTTTTTTAAATATTTTTCTATTAATATGTATAGTTTTATAAATGTAATTCTTTTAAACCACTGTATATTTCATTATTATTTCCAATCATATTTTTTTATTAATTCATCCAATTCACCATTAAATTGATTAAATCTTTTTTCAAATCCATTAGATAAAACCTGTAAAGTTATAGACTT
>Ga0265295_1006069_pt1 | contig 14851 bp, 20 predicted proteins | sample Munlansysbiofilm_FD_192503 | JGI IMG/M metagenome (GOLD analysis project Ga0265295, IMG submission 192503) | Leachate microbial communities from a municipal landfill in Southern Ontario, Canada - Methane capture system biofilm | ecosystem: Engineered > Solid waste > Landfill > Unclassified ... | reverse complement strand
GAACTTGAAGCAAGTAAACACGCAGTTAAGACGCTTAATGCAAAATTAATTAAACGAGATGAATCTATTCTTCCATCAGACAAGTCTTTACGTCTTAATCTCGTCTTTCTAAAACTAAAGCCCATCAGCGATAAATATCCCCGCAATTACGCACTAATTAAGAGGAAACCACTTTAAAATGAAACGTAAAATAATTGCAATAGCTAACCAAAAAGGTGGAGTTGGTAAAACAACAACTTCCATCAATCTTTCAAGTTCACTTGCGCATTTTGAACGGCGTGTGCTCCTCATTGATATGGATCCTCAGGCAAATGCCAGTCGTGGTCTAGGACTTGATAGCTCGGTACTCAAGAATACAATTTTTGATGCTTTTTTTAATGGTGTTGATGTTAACCGCATTATTAAGAAAACAGTGATGAAAAATTTGGATATTCTCCCATCGAGTTTAGTGTTATCAAGAATGGATGTAGAGTTATCTAAACGCGAAGACCATCCTTATTTTATGTTAAAGAATTTGCTGACTAACATTAAAAAAAGTTACGATTACATGATTATTGATTGTCCTCCTTCATTAGGGATGCTCTCAATTAATGCCCTTGTTTCGGCTGATAGTGTCCTCATCCCCGTCCAATGTGAATATTTTGCCCTTGATGCTGTTGCCCAAGTTTTATCTACTATCAAACAGGTACAAGGTGAATACAATAAAACACTAGGAATTGAAGGCTTTTTACTAACGATGTTTGATTCAAGAACACGACTAGGAATTGAAATATCGCAAGAAGTAAGGGGCTTATTTAAAGAATCGACTTTCTTAACACAAATTCCCCGTAATATTAGTGTTGCCGAGGCTAGTGCAAGAGGATTGCCCGTTAATCTCTTCCGCCCTACTAGTTCAGGAAGCACTGCTTACTTCAGCTTAGCAAAAGAAATTATTGAGCATGAGCAAGCAAGATAAAAAGTTACTTGGGCAAAAACTAAGTGACTTAGTCGGTAAATATTCGGGCTCTAACATTCTTTATCAACTTGAAAAAGAATATAAAACACTACCAAACCGCTTAGTAAATGTCGATGATATTGATGATAGTGTCTTTTTAAAACGAATTAAATATAGTCAAAAGCAGCTTGAAGTTTTAATTAATGCTTACAATAATAAATCATTTGTCGAACCGCTTATCTTACGGCCAAAAAAAGATCACTATGAGGTTGTCGTTGGTCGTAGAAGACTACACGCCGCACGCCTAAGTCAAATACGGGAAATTCATGTGATCGTCGGTGATTTTAGTGATGAAGAAACACTTTTAATCATGCTTACAATTGCTCGTGACGAACATAATGTTAATCCTATTGAACTTGCATTAATTTTTTCTCATTTAAGTAAAGATTATAAATACACTCAAGAGCAATTAGCTAAATTAACAAAAATTTCACGACCACAGGTCACAAATATTTCACGAATGCTAACATTGCCAGATCAAATAGTTAACGATGTTATTAAAGGGAAGCTTGATTTTGGTCACGCGCGTGCGTTAATTACGTTACCAGAAAATAAGGCAATTGAACTTGCTGAGCAAGCCAAAAAAGAAAATCTTAATGTTCGGCAATTAGAAAAACTTGCGCGACTTGCAAAAATGAATAAAAAAGCAACGGAGCCTAGTCTTAAAATTATTGAAGAAGAGTTAGAAGTTACTATAAGCTTTGAAAACAATGAGGAAAAGGCCAAGTTTTTAAAACTAGTGAAACGCCACTATGGAAATTAGATTACAAAAGTATTTAGCGATGGCAGGTATTGCCTCTCGTCGTGAAGCTGAAAAACTAATTACTGCTGGCAAAGTTAGTGTTAATGGCAAAGTTGTTACTACGTTAGGGACTAAAGTTAGTGATAACGACCAGGTGTTTTTTGAGGGTAAGTTATTAACAATAGAGCAAAATGTTTATTATATTTTTCATAAGCCTCTTAATACGATTTCAACTAAAAGTGACCCTCAAGGAAGAAAAACAATCTATGAATATTTTACCAATATTGATAAACGATTATTTTCAGTTGGTCGCTTAGATTATCAAACAACAGGACTTATAATTTTAACAAATGATGGTGAATTTGCTGATAAAATCATGCATCCATCAAACAACATTGAAAAAACATATATTGCCACTCTTGATCGTCGTTTTGATAAAGAAGCAATTGCTAAAATCAACGAGGGAGTATATATTGATGAACGCCTTGTTGAAATTGATGAGTTGCTATTTGTTAATGAAAAAGTTTTAATCACTATTCATGAAGGACGTAAACGAATTGTCAGAAGGTTTTTCCAACAACTTGGCTTTGAAGTTGTTGCCCTTCACCGCGAAAAAATAGCTTCTCTTAGCCTTGATGACCTTGAAGTTGGTAAGTTTAGGGCTATTAGCAAAGAGGAAGCTTATAAAATTATACTTCGGTAATTTTTTCTCTATTTTCTATTATTAGTATTGCAAATCATTCATAAAGAACCTATAATTAAGTTGTCTTCAGGGCGAGGCGTAATTCCTCACCGGCGGTATACCCCGCGAGCTATATGCAGAACTGGTGTGATTCCAGTGGCGACAGTTAAAGTCTGGATGAAAGAAGCGTTTTTTATTTTTCATCGCCTCAATCCCTGAAGTTTAAGGGATTTTCTTTTTGGAGGTAAGTATGAAGAAAAAAAGAATTGAAGCTGAAAATTTAGATAACAAACAACAAAGAAGAAGTCGAGTGTGGACAAAATTAATTGCTAGGGTTGCTATTTTTGGGGGGATTTCGGCTATCTTTTATACAATTCCTGTCCCTCCATTTAATTTTCCAATATTTCCTGGGCAATTCGGCTTTTTAAATATACATCTTGATGAAATACCAGCTCTCATTGCTGGCTTTGCTTACGGACCAATCGCAGGTTCATTAGTTTTAGTGATACGAACGCTTGTTAAACTACCATTTACTTCAACGGCTTTCGTTGGCGAATTAGCGGATTTAGTTTACTCCTTTGCCTTTATAATTCCCGCAGCAGTTATTTATAAACAAAAACGGACATTTGCTAATGCTATTATCGCGCTTGTTATTGCTAATTTCGTTCAAGTAGGGATTGCAACAATCATCAATTTCTATTTAATATACGATCTTTATAACAATATGTTCTTTGGGGGAAATATTCCCTTTACGAAGGATGCTTTTATTAGTATTATTCCACCATTTAATCTTATCAAAAATGCAATCGTCATTGTAATTACACTCCTCGTGTATAAGAGTACGAAAAGAATGGTTGAGAAAATATAGTAAGAGCCAATAAAAAAGGATGCGATATTAATTATCAGCATCCTTTTTTTGTCGTTTGAACTATTCAACAACAATTGCGGCGGTTGGGCAAGCGACTTCGGCTTCGACTGCTTGATCAGCAAGATCGCCTTCAACTTCCGCTAACACAACTTTCATTGTGCCATCATCATCCCAATCAAAAACGTCAGGACTAATTGCGTTACAAGCACCACATCCGATGCATTGTTCTTTAATAATTTTTACTTTTTTTGCCATAATTTCCTCCTATTCTTGCATTGTTATTATAATCTCTTCACCCTTTTTAGTAAACCAGGAAATTACATATTGTTAAATACAAGCAAATTATTCGTGCGATTAATAAATTACTGAGGTTTAATCTATCAATTTAGGCGTTTTTATATTAATATAAAGGTTGTAAAACTATGAAAAAAACCGCAACGACCCGAGTGAGCAAATACGCCAGTTATCGTAAACAAATTGGCAAAATGACTGATGTTGAACAAGAGAGCAGCCAGACTTTTTTTGAACCAGCAACGATCAAAGAAGCTAAGAAGGTTCAAATTAATACGACTACTTCACTTGATGCGGAAACTATTCTGATGGAGATTGAAAAGCGTCAAGACCCGACGGGTCAAGAAAAGAAACAACGAGAGTATGATATGAAGTTATCAAAAATAACACAAATTATCACGATTGTTGTCAGTTCGCTCCTAGCTTTAGCACTATTAACTGTATTATTTATTTATTTATATTGGAGATTATCATGAAAAAACAAATTGCGATTGCGATTGATGGACCAGCAGCGGCGGGAAAAAGCACGATTGCTAAATTAATTGCTAACAGCCTATCTTTTACTTATATTGACACCGGCGCTATGTATAGAGCCTTTACGTGGGCAGTTTTAGAACAAGGACTAGATCCACAAAACATTGATCAAGCCTGTAGTCTTATAGGCGAAATCACTATATTTTTATCAAAAGACAATGAGGTTTTTGTTAATGATGTTAATGTTACTAGAAAAATTAGAGAACCGCATGTATCTGGCAATGTTAGTTACATCGCAAGTTATAAACCCATACGTCTCGCGCTTGTTGAACAACAAAGATCGTTAGCCGCACACCACTCTGTCGTTATGGACGGTCGCGATATTGGCACTTATGTCTTACCAGAAGCTGAAGTGAAAATTTTTCTAGTCGCCTCGGTCGAAACTAGAGCCTTACGTCGCTATAAGGAAAATATTGAAAAAGGAATTGACGTTCCGCTTGAGGATATAAGAAAAGAATTAGAAAAACGAGATTATATTGATTCTCATCGTGATTTTGCCCCTTTAAGACAAGCAGAAGATGCAATTTTACTTGATACGAGCGAGATGAGTATAGATGAAGTCGTCGCGACTGTTGCTAAAATTGTAAAAACAAAGGTAGGGTTATAATATGGGTATCGTTGCATTGGTTGGTAGTCCTAATGTTGGAAAATCGACAATTTTTAATCGTTTGATTGGTCAAAGACATGCAATTATTGATGATGAACGTGGTGTAACTCGCGATCGAATGTATGGTAAAGCCGAATGGCTCACAAGAACATTTAATGTGATTGACACGGGTGGAATCGAAATACTTAATGCGCCTTTTCAACAACAAATTCGCGCACAGGTTGAATTAGCAATCAAAGAAGCAGACGTCATTGTTTTTGTTACGGACGCTTTTTTGGGTGTTAGTGCTGATGACTTAGAAGTTGCTAAAATGTTGTACCAAATCAAAAAACCTGTCATTGTTGCTGTTAATAAGGTTGACGAAGGTGCACACGCTGGAAACATAAGTGATTTTTATAGTCTTGGGCTAGGTGAACCCATTCCTGTGAGTGGTGAGCACGGAGTCGGTATTGGTGATTTGCTTGACCACATTGTTATGAAACTGCCAATTGAAGAAGTTAAACCAGACAAAGATGAAACAACTTTTTGCATAATTGGGCAACCTAACGTCGGAAAATCAAGTTTAGTTAATGCGATTTTAAATCAAGAACGCGTTATTGTGAGTGAAATTTCAGGAACAACGCGAGACTCAGTTGATACCCCTTTTGTGCGAAACAAAAAGAATTACGTTGTTATTGATACAGCTGGTTTAAAAAAACGTGGGAAGATTTATGAAGATATCGACCGTTATGCCGCTCTAAGAGCGTTTAAAGCAATTGAACGGGCTGACATCGTTTTATTCTTAATTGATCCCGTCGAAGGTATTAGAGAACAAGATAAACACGTTGTCGGTTATGCGACTGATGAGAGTAAAGCTATCATTATTGTCGTTAACAAATGGGACGCTGTTGAAAAAAATGATAAAACGATGGATGAATTTAGAAAGAAAATTCGTACTGAATTTAAGTTTCTTGATTATGCTCCTATTGTCTTCGTTAGTGCGCTTAAAAAAACAAGAATTAATGAGCTATTTCAAAGCATAGATTTTGTCGAACAAGCATACAATTTACGCATTCCAACCAATACAATTAATGGCATCATTCAAGACGCACAAATTATGAATGAGGCGCCCTTATTTAATGGTGGTCGACTTAAGATTTATTACGTCAATCAAGTTGCTGTTAAACCGCCTACATTTGTCCTTTTTGTTAACAATCCTAACTTCATGCACTTCTCCTATAAGCGCTACATTGAAAACAGAATTCGTGAAAGTTTTAACTTTGACGGAACACCAATAAAAATTATTTTGAGGGAGCGAAAATAAATGAATATTACAATTTTTGGTTCAGGCACTTGGGGCAGCGCCCTTGCTCAAGTCTTAACTGATAATGGTCATGATGTGTTAATTTATGGTATAAGTGAAGAACAAGTAAATGATATAAACTTGCATCATCGTAATAGTTTTTATTTTGGTGACAAAGTCACACTAAACGAACATATAAAGGCGACAACAAATATTAAAGAAGCAATAGATTTTAGCAATATATTCGTAGTGTCTGTTCCTACTTTTGCAATGCGTTCTTTGCTATCCGAAATTGATAATAACATCAGCAAAAAGGCCTTATTTATTAATACCGCGAAGGGCTTTGATACTGAGAAAGTTATGCGCATTAGTGAGGTAATACGTGAAACTATTAGTGAGCCGCACCTTATGGGTGTTGTTAGCCTTATCGGTCCTAGTCACGCTGAAGAAGTTGTTGTGCGCATGCTCACGATTATTACCGCGACAAGCTTAAATATCAATCACGCTACACTCGTCCAAGAACTATTCGCTAATGATTATTTACGTGTGTATACTCAGACTGACGAGGTCGGTGCGGAACTAGGAGTCGCTTATAAAAACGCTATTGCGATTGCTAGTGGTGCCCTTGCTGGACTTGGATATGGCGATAACGCACGAGCGGCAATCATTACAAGAGGTCTTGCCGAAATGGTAAGATTTGGAACGCACTTCGGCGGCGACATGGCGACCTATATGGGCCTAACTGGACTAGGCGACTTAATCGTTACGTGTAACTCTAAACACTCGCGTAATTTTCAAGCTGGATTTCAAATTGGGATGGACGATAGTGCCGAAAAATTCATGCGCGAAAACACGAAAACAGTCGAGGGAATTCGGACCGCAAAAATCGTCCACGATGTCGCAAAATCAATGAACATTAAAACACCAATTATTGACGCAATTTACTCTGTTATTTATGAAGGAAAACGCCCAAGTGAGACAATTAAAGTGTTAATGAATAGGCCTTTAAAAAGCGAAGATTAATATTAACTATTGTCGAACCTATGCGATTATGTTATTTTATAACTAAGATGAAATATTGTTCAAGGAGGATTACTAAGTGAACAAAGCAGACCTAGTTTTAGTTGTTGCTGAAAAAGCTAGACTTTCTAAGAAAGAAGCTGAAGAAGCCGTCAATGCGATGCTCGATGCCTTTGAAACCGCACTAGTTGAAGGAGATTCAGTCAAGCTCTCTGGATTTGGTGGATTTGAAGTCAGACAAAGAAAAGAACGCAAAGGAATTAGCCCCCAATCAGGTGAACAAATAATTATTCCTGGTGGCAGAACAATTGTCTTCAAACCTTCTAAAATTCTAAAAAGTAAAGTTCAATAAGACGATGGAGCGCAAGCTCCATTTTCTTTTTGCCAAATTTAGCGACCCTACTACTAATTAATGTTATAATTTTTATATGGAAATTTTAGATGTTTTTGCAAACCTAGCACTTTTATACGAGAAATACGGGTATAAATTATATTTAGTCGGCGGATCAGTTCGCGACTATCTTTTAAAAATGCCAACAAGTGATATGGATTTATGTAGTGATGCGACACCTGAACAAACAAAAGAGTTTTTACCGGAAGCAAATTACCGTTTTGCTAAATATGGAACGGTCTCTTTTCATTATGATATCTTCCGCGTTGAGGTTACAACGCTAAGAACAGAAGGACAATATGTTGATTTCCGTCATCCTCGGGAGATCACTTTTGTTAAAAGCCCGGAATTAGACTATAAAAGGCGGGATTTTACCGTAAATGCACTTTATCTTGATCGCGACATGAAAGTATTTGATTTTGATTCCGGACTTGCTGACTTAAAAACGAAAACTTTAAAAATGATTGGCGACCCATTACAAAGAATTGAAGAAGACCCACTTCGTATTATTAGAGCGCTTCGCTTTAAATTGAAACTAGGCTTTGACTTTGATGAAAATCTTGATAAGGCGATTCACAAGAAGATTAAATTACTTGACCATCTTAATCCTGAAAAACGGGATTTCGAAATCAAAAAGATGTTTAAAATTGATGAAGAAAAAGCAATGCAGTTACTAAAAACCTATAATATTTCTTATAAGCAGCCTAATTAAGAAGTTAATTAAATATTACTAGTTACTTTCATCTAAAAATTAGACAACAAAACGTAATTTATGTAGCATGAAAAGTAGTTGGTAAAAAGTTTATCAAATAAAAAATTAACAGTATGGAGTAATATGAACAGAATACCTGCCGCCCTTGATTTCCACTTTCTATTATTAGAATATTACAAACGCCTGCTCATCAAAGAAGATGAACTAGCTGTTTTGTTTATGCTTGATCACTTAATTTTACAAGGCAATGAATTTGTAACGCCAGAAATGCTCTCTTTGGTGATGAATTTTCCTAATGAAACACTTGATGCGATTTTTGTCCGCCTCATTAACCGCGGACTCTTAGAGTTCAAAAATGATAAAGGCGTAATGAAGACTAGTTTAAACCCTCTTCGTAATCGTTTACTGTTAGAGTTTCAACTTGATTATGAAAAAAGCAAAGAACGTGGAGAGGATTTAGAAGTTCAAGGTGAAATTGAAAAAGTATATGAACGTTTTCAAAGCGAATTTGGCCGTAGCCTTTCGCCTTTAGAAATGCAAACAATTCAAACTTGGTTTGAATATGGTTACAGTGCCGCCTTAATAATCGATGGACTTGAAAGCGCCTTAAAGAAAAACCGCCGTAGTATTAAGGCGATCGATAAAGTCATATTACAAAAGGCGATCGAAATCGAGCGTCGTAATGAAGGCGTCAGCGCCCACACTGAAGGAAAACGCAATAGTTTAGATAAAATTATCGAGCAAACCAAATTGGATTTTGAGGACAATGATTAAGGCTAAGCAAGAGAGAATAATCGCTTACTTTGATGAACTTTTTCCTGATGCAAAGGGCGAACTTGAATATGAAAAAGATTATGAACTGCTCATTGCCGTCATCTTAAGCGCCCAGGCCACTGATAAATCTGTTAACGCTGCGACGCGTACTTTTTTCCGTAAGTATACTAGTCTCGAGCAAATCGCACTGCTGCCACTAGAACAATTAGAACAAGCTTTTAAGACAATAGGTCTATATAAAAATAAGGCGGCCAATATTAAATTAACCGCGAATATTTTGTTAGAAAAACACGGAGGACGTGTTCCCGAAAGCAAAGAAGCACTTTTAGCATTGCCAGGAGTCGGGATTAAAACAAGCAATGTTGTTAGAGCTGAATTGTTTAAAATACCAGAAATAGCAGTTGATACACACGTTAACCGTGTTTCTAAGCGTTTAGCCTTTGCAAAACCGACAGATTCATTAGCAATCGTTGAAGCCAAGCTTAGAAAAACACTTCCACGTGAAAGATATATCAAAACACATCATCAAATGATTTTCTTTGGGCGTTATTTTTGCAAGGCAAAAAATCCACGATGCCGCGAATGTCATCTTGTTGATATATGTAAAGAAAAAAACAAAAATTTATAAATTATATAATTGATCGACAGCGTCTAAATAATTGATACGCGGACTGAAACCACTTTTAAGTTCAAGTCCTTCATTAGCAAATACAGTTAACGGAATTGACTTCCGTTTTTCTTTTTGTATGAAATTTATTATGACACTGGCATCTATTAAATACGTTTTCGCTAAAACGGCAAATTCAACAATAAAAAAACAAATACCACCTTGCTCTTTAACTTTGCTTAAATGGTCGATTTGGTGGGATGTAATATTGTTGAGAGGAAAAGAAGTCTTATTATTCGTACTTTTAGCCTCAAAATCAATATATTTTGCCTTATAAACACCGTTATAGTCTGTTGTTGATTGTTTTTCAAAATAGGCATCAATAATTTTAGCGCCTTTTTCGTAGTCAACTTTAACAACATTGATTGGCGTTGGCCGTTTATTAATTAAGGCGCGATTTGTGTTTTTGTAATACTCATTGGAAAGATTAATATCCGCCTCTAAACTCATCCCGCGATTAGCGGCATTATTAATGCGTTTGCTCGTGCGCACACTTTTTGTTTGAGGGGCTTTGCCATTAGGATATTTAATCATATTATAACTTTATTTTTTCGCCTTTGATTTCTTCGTTAATAAAGCGTTCTAAATCGGCTTGATCGACCGCTCCCTCATCGCGTAATTTTTTCATGATTTTTTGAATGGGGCGCGGCATTCCTTTAGCGTTTTCCAAAACCTTTTTATATTCTGTTCCAACAATATTCGAGTTTTTTAGAACGGCATTATATAAATAGGCAAGATTTTTTGCATCACTAAGTGCTTCATGTGAGTTTCCACTCATGTTGATGTTAAAAAGCTTACAGTAGTTAGTAAGTGACATGGAATTTTGTTTATCGTCTTTAATGTATTCACTTATAATACGCGCTAAGTCGACATGGTTTTTTCTTATTGCATCAAACAAATCAATATTGCTCGGCCCACTGATGAGTTCAGATTGCGAAAAGATACGAATATCATGGTTACCAAAAGTAACATACTTTGCTTTTTTGAAGTCGCGTCCGACGTATTTCTTAAACTTTGTCATCGCTTCAATATATTCTATACCCTTTTGGTCTAGTGTTTCTTGCGTAATCCCAGTTAGTTTTTCAACAAAACGTCCAATATGGTTACGAGCCTTAACATAAGTTTCAAAACCCTTATCAAGGCGCGAAAAAGTGCCATCTTTTTTTAATTTTGCCTTATAAGCACCTAGACAAATGAGCTCATGTGAAAACTGCGTGCCCTCTAAATCAAGGAATACGACGAGCTTCTCTTTGCCAACATTTTTAATTAATTTTTTCATCTTCGTTAGTTTATCATATTTGCTAAATTATAAAAGAAGGACTTCGGCCTGTTTTATTGCTTTATTATATAACAAAATATATAATAATGCAGAGGTCAACATGAGTTATAAATTTAATTTTGATGATAATCAAATTCTTAATCACAAGTTTCCGCCGGCAATCAAAGGTTATGATGCCTTTGAAGTCGACACTTTCTTCGATTTAGTCATTAAAGACTATCAAGAAATGAAGAAGGCACTTGCCTTTTTTAAGAAACTCGAAAGCGAAAACACAAAGTTAAGAGCCACCAAAAGTGATTTAGAAGCTAAAATTAAGAGTCTAGAAAACCGTTTAAGTGATTATGAACGTGTTAACGATGACCACCGAGACAACTACGAAAACATCAGACGCATTGCTGCGTATGAAAAGTATTTGTGGAGTCTTGGTCATGACCCTAAAAAAATCAAGTAGTCGATCCGGATAATTGCTGGCAAATTTATTTGTTAGAGGAAAGTCCATGCTCACACTAGCTGCGATGCTAGTAGTGTTTGTGCTAGCGGAAAAAATAACGCTAGGCAGGGAGGAGTCCCTGACGGCGGATCTAGACCTAAGTCCTCGGATATGGTTGAAATCCTGAAAGTGCCACAGTGACGAAGTTCTTAGGAAACTAAGAAGTGGAACGTTGGTAAACCCCACAAGTGAGAAACCTAAATATTGGTAAGGGAAATAGCAATAGAGAAATGAATCTAGCGCTGTATGGGAACATAGATAAATAATTATCCACGACAAAACATGGCTTACAGGATCGACACTCACTTACTAAGGAGTAACAAACATGAAGAAGATTAATCCAAAACTTCCTAACTATATTACAATTTTCCGTATGGTAATGGTTGTTATTATTTTAGTTTTACTCTTATTACCATGGAACGCTTTTATTACTTCAGTTCCTTTAGTTTTTGCTTCAATTAATCTAATTTACTTTATCGCTTTTATTTTATTTTTTATTGCTAGTATTAGTGATTTCTTTGATGGCTATTTAGCAAGAAAATATCACTTAATTTCAAACTTTGGCAAGTTTATGGATCCTATTGCCGATAAAATGCTTGTTAATAGTTTGCTTATAGTTTTATTAATCAAACAACCTTATGCATTAAATCAGCTTAGTGTCCCTCTTATTGCCGTTATTATTATGATTGCGCGTGATTTAGTCGTTGACGGCTTACGCTTAGTTGCAAGTGAGCGTAAGATTGTCCTTGCTGCTAACATATTTGGTAAAATTAAAACGGTGCTACAAATGAGTGCCATTAGTGTCTTTCTTCTAAACGATTGGCCCTTTAGTCTTATATATGGACCAACCCCTTATGTGGCGACGATTCTTATTTGGGCTGCTGCGTTTGTAAGCCTCTTGTCTGGTATTATTTATGTTGTACAAAACTACAAGATACTGAAGGATTAATAATATGAATAAGAAAATGATTCTTGCGTGGCTTAATCACCATAAATTAACGCTAGGTTCGGTTGAATCATTGACAGGCGGGATGTTTGCAAGTTCCGCAGTTGATATTCCTGGAGCCTCCTCAACATTTAAAGGAGGACTAGTTACTTATTCAAAAGATGTAAAGACCAAGCTTGCTGGAGTTAGTAAGGAAACAATTAATACTTACGGTGTGGTTTCTAGTAAAGTTGCAATCGAAATGGCCCAAGGTGGCCAAAAACAAATTGAGGTTGACTATTGTTTAAGTTTCACAGGCAATGCTGGCCCAGGGACGCAAGACAATAAACCTGTTGGTGATGTATATATTGCCTTAACAATTAAAGATTCCTGTATAGTAGAACATTATTCGCTCGAAGGTAGTCGTAACGATATAAGGAAAGCCGCCGTACAAAAAGGCTGGAATATGTTGGAACGTGTGATAAAAGAACAAAAAGATAACTATTTATAAATAGGAGAAAAATTATGGCAAAAGATGGAAAAAATACTTTATTAGATACAATCAAAGAAATTGAAAAGACCTTTGGCAAGGGTAGTGTCATGAAACTAGGTGATAGACAACATATTGATGTTGATGTCATTTCTAGTGGCTCACTACTTATTGATGAGGCTCTTGGCGTTGGCGGCTACCCTAAAGGCCGCATCGTCGAAATTTTTGGACCTGAAAGTAGCGGTAAAACAACACTTGCGCTACACGCGATTGCTGAGTGTCAAAAAAAAGGTGGCGTTGCTGCTTTTATTGATGCTGAACATTCAATCGATCCAGTATATTCAAGAAACTTAGGCGTTAATATTGACGAACTCATTCTTTCACAACCTGATAGTGGTGAACAAGCTTTAGAGATTGCGGAGATGCTTGCGGCTAGTGGCAGTATTGATTTAATTGTTGTCGATAGTGTGGCTGCTCTCGTTCCCGAAGCAGAATTAAACGGCGAAATGGGTGATACACAAGTTGGTCTTCAAGCTCGCCTTATGTCTAAAGCAATGCGTAAATTAACGGCAATTTTAAATAAGGCTGAATGTACAATTATTTTTATTAACCAGTTAAGAGAAAAAGTTGGTGTAATATACGGTAACCCTGAAGTTACAAGTGGTGGACGTGCGCTTAAGTTTTACGCCTCAGTTCGTGTCGACATCCGTCGCGGAGAAGCAATTAAAGATGGCGCGAAGTTAATTGGTAACGTCGCCAAAGTAAGAATCGTGAAGAATAAAGTTAGTCCACCATTTGGGGGCTGCGAAGTTGATATCATTTATGGTAAAGGCATTTCTAAAATCGGTGAAATCGTTGATTTGGCGGCAAATCGCGACATTATTAAGAAGTCAGGTTCCTGGTATGAAGTTAACGGTGAGAAGATGGGCCAAGGTCGTGAAGCTGCTCAAAACTTCTTATTAGAACGACCGGAATTACTCAAAGAAATCGAAGCAAAATTACGTAATAAAAATTAGTTGGACGCAAGTCTGACTTTTTTTTATGATAGGCTGAATTTCTTAGTGTATTTTCTTTTATTAATTCAAGCGATTTGCTATAATAAATTCACTCACTAGAGTAATTGTCCCTAAACACATTTAGGATCCAGTCATATTTATCGTTACATACGAATACATATATTTTCATAAATCATGTCTCATTTCTAATGTGTTGGCAATTTTATGCCATTTTTGGCATATACAGGTGAAAATTAATTGAATGCGTAAACGCAAAAAGAGAGGAAATGCAAATGGAAATTAATTTTATTGTTGATACCATTTCACCATTAGCCCTCGTTCTTATTATTGTTTTGTTTTTCGTAGGAATTGGTTTAGGAACATTAGCTTTTTACTTTGTTCCTATTTTTAGAGCCAAATCCGCTTTAAAGCGGGCTGAAAAAATCATTCGTGATGCCGAAATTAAAGCCGAACATATTACAAAAAATGCAGAACTAGATGCTAAACAAAAGGTGATTGAAGGTCGTCAAGAGCTTGAAAAAGAAGTCAAGCAAAGAAAAGCAGACTTAGCCGAAACCCAACGTTTAATCAGCGAACGAGAAAAAGCTGTCGAACGTCGTGACCTTGCCCTAATGAGCAAGGAACAAAGTTTAGATGACAAGAATGAAAACTTATCAAACAAAATTAGACAACTAGATGAAAAAGAATATGAACTACAAAAGAAAATCGAGTCAATTATCTCTGAACTAGAAAACGTTTCACAAATGACTGTGCAACAAGCTAAAGACGAGTTATATGAACGTGTTAACGTTAAGTTAAATCGCGAATTATCAATCTACATGAAAAATCGTGAAGATGAAGCCGAAGAAACCGCTAATGAAAAGGCACGTGACATTTTAGCGCTTGCGATTAATAAATACTCGCAAGAAGTTACAACTGAACGTACAGTTAGCGTTGTCCAACTTCCAAGTGATGAGATGAAGGGACGTATTATCGGTCGTGAAGGCCGTAATATTCGCACCCTTGAACAATTACTAGGCGTTGATATTTTAATTGATGACACACCAGAAGCGATTACTGTTTCTTGTTTTGATCCAATTAGAAGAGA
>Ga0265295_1006068_pt1 | contig 14853 bp, 15 predicted proteins | sample Munlansysbiofilm_FD_192503 | JGI IMG/M metagenome (GOLD analysis project Ga0265295, IMG submission 192503) | Leachate microbial communities from a municipal landfill in Southern Ontario, Canada - Methane capture system biofilm | ecosystem: Engineered > Solid waste > Landfill > Unclassified ... | reverse complement strand
GGCTGATGGCCGGTCATGGCAGTAATCCGGTTATCAAGAATGACCACCGTGATATTTGCCCCGTTATACACCGCATTGATAAGCCCCTGGATACCGGTGTGAAGGAAGGTCGAGTCCCCGATTGTGCAGACGATATCATGTGTTTCGCCTGCGAGTGACATCCCGGAGGCAATCGTAATAGATGCTCCCATGCAGATGGTTGTGTCAACTGTTCCAAGCTGAAGTCCCAGCGTGTAACACCCGATGTCACTCGGGAAGATTCCATCGCGAAACACCTTCTTCATCGCATACATCGCAGTCCGGTGCATACACCCGGCACAGAGAATGGGCGGGCGCACTGGCAGTGCTGCTGGTTTTTGCGCCAGAGTATACGTAGCAGATGTTCCGATTCCGGCTGCAACCATGTATCCTGCAACCCGTTCAGGTGCCAGTTCTCCCTCATAGGGTACATGCCCGGTCTTTTTCCCAAGCACCAAAACGGTCTTACTGACCTGCAGTGCTACATCTTCGATGACCGGGGAGAGTTCCTCAATAACCAGAACTTTTTCATGCCTGCTGATGAATTCAGAAAGCCATTCTTCATCAATAGGATATGCACCGATTACGGCAAGTGATACATCAGGGCCGATTACCTCCCTGACATAGGAAGCCCCGACTCCGCCACAGATAACGGCAGTCTTCCCTTTTATCTCATACCGGTTATAGCCCAGTTCAACCAGCCTTCTTTTCAGGGCAGGTTGTTTCTGGTTGAGTTTCTGATGCAGAATGCGGGTGTGCACCGGTATCACGACATATTGCCGGGGGTCTTTTTCAAATGACGCCGTTCTGGCAGAGACCTGGGGGTCACCCATCTCCACGTCACTTTTTGAGTGGCAGATACGGGTTGTCGGTCGCAGCAGGACAGGCAGGGAGAACTCTTCAGACAGCGAAAACGCATCCCGTGCCATATCATGAGCTTCCTGAAGCGTTGACGGATCAAGGCAGGGAATCCGTGCAAACTGAGCATAACACCGGCTATCCTGCTCATTCTGTGATGAATGCGCATACGGATCATCAGCACTCAGGATAACAAACCCTCCTTTTGTCCCGGTATATGCAGAAGTCATGAGGGGATCTGCAGCAACATTGAGCCCGACATGCTTCATCGTACACAATGCCCGAAGGCCACACCATGATACCGCAAGTGCTTCCTCAAACGCGACTTTTTCATTCACTGACCATTCAACCTTACAGGCGCGGTCAGGGTCCATTCGCAGGGTATCAACTACCTCAGATGAGGGAGTACCCGGATACCCACAGGCGACATCAACGGCTGCTTCAAGACATCCGTGAGCAATCGCTTCATTTCCTAGGAGATAGTGAATAACCATAAACAAACCCGGAGCAGATTCTCTAATGATATTACCTGTTCTGGTATGAGTCATGATCTGTTCTGATTTGCATGAAGGTGCGTGTTAAGAACACAACGTTTAATAGCCAGGGGAGTCCACCTGATAAGAGCCTCGGGCCCGTAGCATAGTCTGGTGGTGCACCCGGCTGATAACCGGGAGGTCATGCGTTCGAACCGCATCGGGCCCATTTCTGTTTTATGTCATCTTCAAAGATTATATCCGGAAATCGACGATTATTACAAATACTCGTCATCGCTACCGGAGTTATTGCCGTTCTCTTCTATTTCATCGAGCCCCTCCTCGCTGGCATCCCGGCAGTCGTGTGCGTGACCCTTCTTCTGGTAGCATTCCTCTCCGAAGATGCTGCCAGGAATGCCCGCCCAATCCTGCTGGCACAGCTGTTAGAGAATCACCGGGAGATAATCCTGGAAAATGCAGGAACACTGGCAGCCGGGAATATCAACGTCGCTGCCGTGGGAATTGAAGAGCCCTGGAAGATTGCCACAATAGAGCCAGATACTACAAAACGGCTTTCACTTCCGGCTATGGTCACGATGCTTACCATTGAAGTGACCTACGAGACGGAGGGTGGCGGACAGAAAAGTAAAGTTTTCACCCTCGGGAACCCTGATACAGAGCAGGATCCTTTCAAACCCTCATTCCCACTCTTTAGCTGGCAAGGAAAAAAATAAAGGGAACCCTTTTTCATTTCAAGATCTGATAAAAGATATCGTTTTTTCAAGTGCAGACATCAGATCTTCCTGATTTTCCAGGTACTGCTGCATCGCCTTATAGAGCATAAACATGACCTCATAGCCATAGAGTTCAATGACCTGCCGGGGAGAGATCTCTGCAAGATAAGAGTCAATGACCAGTTCATCAGAACTGTACATAACTTCATAAAATCTTCCGTCTTCGCCCAGAAGGCAGAACTGATCCTGCACCGCATGTGACAGGTTATCAGGCCTGTACGGGGCAGGGTCAGCACTCCGGCCCAGAATTATCATTTTCGAGGGATAATGCCGGGGATCGTAAATCTCCCCCTGATTGTCTTTCTTCCCTTTTTCCAGGATCTCTATCCCGGTTTTTGAAATAACCGGAGATACCTGCGCTGCCATGCGGCCAAGGAGCTCTGCATCTTTCTTCCTGATTTCTTCTGAATATGCATCTATTGAGGCATCGTGCATATTGATGACCTCAACTAACCGGTTAAATCCCTGTTCAATAATCTCTTCCATTGCTATCAATAACTTACAGGTTACCCGGACAGGCAAAGAACCGTCTGATCAGTCCCTGACAACATCGCCGAGGAGGTAGTGAGGAGTACATCCTGAAATTTTCACCGTGCATGAACATCCAGGCAGGAGATCCTCCCTGATAACCACCCCTTCATACGAAGGAGAACGGGCCATAACAGAACCGGGTTTAATCTGCTCGGTAGTAATTACCGGCATTATCGTCCCAATCTTCTCCTCATTTGCTTTGAGGAGCATGGCATATGCATCGTGGATGACGGCTCGGGAACGATCTTTTCTGATTCTATCAGGAAGTTCACCTATGCGGCCCATACCGGTCCCGGGCCTCCATGAATATCTCGTGACATTGACCATACCCGGTTTCATACGCTTCAGGAACGACAGGGTTTCCTCATGGTCCTCTTCTGTTTCATCCGGAAACCCCGTGATGATATCTGTTGCAATGGTAATCCCAGGCATCTCACTTCGAAATGCGTCAAGAATATGGAGGATATCAGCAACATGGTATCCTCGTCCCATCAGGTCAAGCACCCGGTCAGACCCTGACTGGACAGGGAGGTGGAGAAATGAAAAAAACGGCCCTTTTTTCATCGCACAAGCAACACGTTCCGCGATGGGAAGGAGGGTCGCAGGGTTCATCATCCCAAGGCGGATGCGGCAGGCACCCGGCAGGGAAGGAGACTGCTTTAGCAGGGATGCGAGGGACCACTGCCCGGTGTCGCACCCATATGCAGAGAGATCCTGTCCGGCAAGGCGGATCTCCACCGCCCCACCGACGGCACAGCGAGCAATCCGTGAGATAATGTCTGCGGGCGGAATACTCCGGATAGAGCCCCGGGCAAGGCGGGTGATACAGTACCTGCATGAACCCATGCAACCGGGGCCAACCTGCACGACCTGAATCGGCCCCTCTCTGATAACCGACACATTTTTTGCAGCATCATGGATTGAATCCGGGTGTATGACCCCGACACCAGGAAAATCCTGTAAAATTTCCGGGCGGGCAAGGGGGAGACACCCGGTCACCCATCGCTCCTTCCGGGAATATGTCTCGAGGAATTTGATCATTTTTCTCTCAGTCTTGTCGATGACAATACAGGTATTCAGAATAATGACATCAGCATCTTCCGGGCTGGTTGTGAGGATACAATTCTGAGCTTTTAGGATATCTTTCAAAATTGCTGAATCACCCTCGTTATATGCACACCCATACGTACCCACATACACGTGACGATTAAGCAGACTTTGGCGCCATTTCTGGCGATCACCTGCTACATACCCGGTATCTTTAAGCGACATGGTCAAATTGTTATGAAAATGCTGGTACCTGTTATGTTAGGAAATGAATATGACTTTTCGGAAAAATGAATTCGGACCTAAACATATCAGATACCATATTAACATATTCTGCATATATGTAGGCAATGGTCAGAATCGGGCTCCTCGGGTGCGGTAATGTTGGCAGGATTATTGCAACCCACCAGGATGGATTTACGGTAGAAGCACTCTTTGACCGCATTCCCGACCATGCAGAGGAACTTGCCCGGACATGTGGCGCTCTTGCATACTCTGATTTTCAGGAATTCATATCACAGGACTTTGATATCTGTGTGGAAGCAGCATCAGTCCTTGCCGTCAGGGAATATGCACCAAAAGTCCTTGAAAACGGAAAAGATATCCTCATCCTTTCTGTAGGAGCTCTTTCAGATACATATATTAGAAAAGTCCTCCTGGAGAAGGCACGGGAAAACAACAGAAAAATCCGCATCCCAAGCGGCGCCATCATGGGACTTGATAACCTGAAGGTGGGGCAGATAAGCAGAATCGATTCAGTCCTGCTCAAAACGACCAAAAGCCCTGAAAGCCTCGGGATGCAGGTAACTACGCGAACTCTTGCATTCCGGGGAAAAGCAAATGAATGCATCAAACAATTTCCCAAAAACATCAACGTATCAGTTGCCCTGTCCCTTGCGGTGAACCATGATGTAGAGGTTGAACTCTGGGCAGACCCTGACGTTGACCGCAATATTCATGATATTCAGGTAACCGGGGAGTTTGGTGAGGCGAGTATCAGGGTTGTGAACTGTCCAAGTCCTGATAACCCGGCAACCAGTTATCTTGCAGCCCTTTCAGTGCTTTCACTCCTAAAAAATCTTGACAGCCCCCTGGTGATTGGATCGTGACCACACGAAACCTCATCGCAGATGTTCTTCGCCTGAAATCTGAACGAAAGGCACTTGTCCTGGCACATAACTATCAGCTCCCTGAAATCCATGCAGTCTCTGATGTTATTGGGGACAGCCTTGAACTGGCTCTCGCAGCACGAAAGGCGACAGAGCCCATCCTCGTCCTCTGTGGTGTCAGGTTCATGGCCGAAACAGCCCATATCTTAAACCCTAATAAACTGGTCCTGATGCCAAGTACTGATGCCGGATGCCCGCTCGCCGATTTTTTAACACCGGAGATCATAACGCGGGCAAAAAAGCAGTATCCTGATGCAGCAGTTGTCGTCTACATCAACAGCACCGCGGCATGCAAGGCTGTTTCTGATTCGGTCTGCACATCAGGGAACGCTGTGGGAATTGTCAGCTCACTTCCAAACCGGCAGATAATTTTCGGGCCAGATACGAATCTGGCTTCATATGTCCAGTCAGTCCTCCCGGAAAAGGAGATCATTCCAATCCCGGAGGGCGGGCACTGTTATGTTCACACCTGTTTTGATGCGGCAGATCTTGCAAAGGTGAAAGCTTCTGGCATATCTATTATCGCACATCCCGAGTGCCCAAGGGAGATACGGGCTTATGCCAATTTTATCGCTTCGACCGGTAAGATGGCTGAGATAGCCAAAACAGAAGCGGCCTGGTATATCTGCACCGAGGTAGGGATGCTTGATCGGCTGCGTACATTCTGCCCAGACCAGTCGTTCATTGGCAATGAAGATGCCATCTGTGCTGACATGAAAAAGACCACCCTGAAGGAACTTTTCTCCTGCCTGAAAGACCTCACGGGAGAAGTCCAGGTCCCACCAGATGTTATGGCAGGAGCCAGAAAATCCCTGGATTACATGCTCAGTATCCCATGAAAAAACTCCCCGAAATCCCACTTTCCAAACTCTTATCTTTTGTAGAGGAAGACAGCCCGTTTGGAGACATTACATCAGAGGCAGTTATTGATCAGCAGATCTGTTCAGCCGTCATTACAACCAGGCAACCCCTGGTTCTTGCAGGTCTTTCAGAAGTTGTCAGACTCGTAGAATGGTACGGCCTTGTTATAATGAAAGCAAGTTGCGATGGGACAGTCCATTCTGCAGGGGATGAGATCCTTGTCATGACCGGCTCCGCCCATACCATTCTGCTCCTGGAGCGGACACTCCTCAATATCATGGGAAGAATGAGCGGGATTGCAACAAAAACAAAACAGATCCAGGACGAAGTTTCAGCAATAAACCCAAAATGCCGGGTCGCTGCGACCAGAAAAACAGCCCCGGGTCTTCGCCTCATGGACAAAAAGGCAGCCATGACAGGCGGCGCTGATCCTCACCGGTATTCCCTCTCTGATGCAATCCTTATAAAAGATAATCATCGGGTTTTAGTACAGGTGGATGAGGCAGTCAGGCATGCAAAAGAGGCAGGTGCCTATCACCGGATAGAAGCAGAAGCTGACACTATCGATGAAGCACTCATGATCGCAGAGGTCGGAGCAGACATTATCCTGCTTGACAACATGTCTCCGGCAGAGGTATCACGGACCCTCGCCCTTCTCACCGAAAAAGGCCATCGGGAGAAGGTTATCATAGAGGTTTCAGGAGGAATCAGCGAAGATTCCATAGCATCATATGCCAGTCTCGACATTGACCGGATAAGTCTTGGCATGCTTACGCATTCGGTTACAAACGCTGATTTTTCTCTTGATATCATGAAATAATCTGGATGTCTGCAACATCTTCTATCAGGATCTCCTCTTTTCCTTTCCAGCGCTGAATAGTTCCAGTCATCCGGACAGCGTTCCCTTCCCTGATGTCTGGAATTGTTCCTGCAGATATCGGGATAAACACACTGACACCCGAGACCTCAAGCATGACACTCCCCCCGGCGGCAACATGCAGAGAGCCAATGACTCCTTCAAACCGGACCAGCGTCCCATCAGCCATGCCTGGATTATATTCTTTTGAGAACTGTTCTTTGCCCATTCCATCAAGCAAAAGAGTTCCAGCAAGACAGACCAGAGTTACCACAATGAGAATTCCAATGGCTGTCTTCTCCTGCCTTTCAAGCACCAGCATCAGTATCAGGTCTGTCATCTCTCCCCTATGAGGGCTGGCAATAGTATGGGTATGACCAAGAGACTTAGATATGATCACCTGCAGATAGAATAAGGAATGAATACGATCCTGATTTTCCTTCTCGTGATGGTGGCAATATCTGTAATCGGGTTCCGGTTCAGGCTTCCGCCATTTTTCACCCTTGTCGGGGGAGCAATTGCCTTTGGTCTCCTCATCGGGACCAGCCCTGACACCGTCTTTCAGCAGGTTGCCATGGGATGCGCAAGCATCTTTAACAGCCTTGGAATACCCATCCTTGCCGGTTCAGTCATAGCAAAATATCTTGCCGAGCAGGGACTCATCCAGCAGATAGTAGCGGACCTGCGAACCCTTCTGAAACAGCCGCCCACCCTTGCAGGTATTGCCGGGTACCTCATTGCCGTCCCTTCTACCTGCCCGATTACGGCATTTATCATCCTCGCCCCGGTCATTGAATTCTTCACAAATGAAGAAAGAAAGCGATCACTTTTACTCTATCTTGTCGCTATCGGATCCACCCTTGGTGTCGCGTATGTCTATCCGACACCTGTAACCCTCCCGCTCTTTGACAGCCTGGCACCAGACTTCTCGCCAATCACCTACAACCTGGTAGCAATCCCGCTCTCCCTTATGTTTATCGGGATTCTCATCTGGTATGTCAGGAGACAGTGTGATTTTGCAGACATCACTCATGAACAGTTAGGATCCCCAAAACGGGGAGAGGAAGGCAGTTTTCATCTTCGGGCATGGGCCCCGTTCCTGGTAATCTTACTGGCTATTCCGGTAGGATACCTGCTTTTGGGATTAACCCACGCAGGGCTTTTACAGTTTATCATGCTTGCCGGAATGGCAACAGCCGTAGCCACTGCCAGCCAGGAGGTCAGGTGGAGCGGGTGGGTGCTTGGAGCAAAGCATGCCGGTGTAGTTATTTTTGACATTTGTGGAGCCGGAGCATTGGGATACATCATCCAAAACAGCAGTTTCCCGGCAGATGCATCAATCCTCCTGGCGACATCCCTGCCAATATTCCTCTTCCCCTTCGTCCTTGCCGCACTCCTGCAGACTGCACAGGGGTCCCGGATAGTAACGGCCTTTTTAAGTGCACAGGTTCTGGCAGCAACCATTATACCCTCTATGCTAAACCCCCTGGCCCTCTTTTTGATGATCATCGCAGGCTCCAGCATCATCTGTTTCGTTACCGACCCCTACTTCTGGCTTCTCCACAGAACTACCGGTGATGATGTAAAAACAGTATTTAAGAGATATACTGTCCCGCAGATCTTCATCGGGTTTGCAACATACCTGGTCGCTCTCCTTATCCAGTTCCTGACATAGGACGGATAAGGGCACCACTTTTTTTCTCTCGCGTTCCTTGAAGTATATGAACAAGTAACCGCAGATACTTCTCTATGCAATATAACCGGACAATGCTCCCGGTCATCACCAGTCTTCTCATAGCCCTCCTGTGCACAGGATGTCTGGCAAATGATGAAGCGCCTGCAATCACGCACTCAGAGAAAGCATCGCCTGAACTTGCCTGGATCACCACGTCCATGACCGATGTTGCGACCGGTGAGAGATTTTCAATATCAGATCTTTTAAGTCAGGGAAAACCGGTTATTATCCATAGTTTTGCGGTATGGTGTCCGGGATGCTCGATGCAACTCCTCGAGGCGACCAAACTTCAGACTGCGTATCCGGACAAATATATTGTGGTTGCACTGGATGCCGATCCAAACGAGAGTGCTGCAAAAGTAAAACGCCACATGGAGTCAAATAAATTCAAAGGGATCTTTACCGCTGCTCCAATTGATGTTACCCGGAGCCTGGTCAATGCCTATGGGCCAGGGTTTATCCAGTCCATCCCCCAGACCATTATCATCTGCGGAAAGACTGCTACCTATCTTGAAGACGGAGTGTTCAGTGCAGACACATTGAAAAAAGCCGCAGATGAACTCTGCTCATAGGACATGGATATAACCCCTGAAATCTGGGTCATCTCCTTTCTTGCCGGACTCTACACCCCTCTTGGGGCCATGTGTGTCCTGCCACTCTACCCAGGGTACCTGGCATTCCTTGCAGGCCGGACAAAGACCGGCGGCAGCTCTACGCTAACCCTGGGTATTGCAGTCACCGGAGGAGTGCTCCTTGCAATGTTCTCTTTTGGTCTGCTCTTTGTCTCCATCCTGAAGATATCAACGGGAGATGTCCTTGAGATACTCGGACCGGTCATCTACCTTATCCTTGCGGTCATGAGTGTTGCCATGATCGCAGGGTTTGACATCAGCAGATTTTTCCCCATGATATCTACCCCGGTGGGCAACACACCATACATCACAGCGACGCTCTTTGGAGCTTTTTTCGGCCTTGTTGCGTTGCCATGTAATCCGGGATCCATCATCCTGCTCTTTGCACTCTCGTCGACAACGGCAGACTTTATTGCAAATTTCATCAACTTTGCCCTGTTCGGAATTGGAATGGCAAGCCCGCTCCTGTTCCTGTCCACACTCTCAATGGAAAAAAGCAGGACGTTTATCAGTTTTTTTACCAGGAATCATCTGCTCATTAACCGAATAGCAGGAGTCCTGATGCTGATCGTAGCCCTCTATTACCTGGTGTTTGTCTTCCTCATAGAGCATCTCTGATTCACCGGTGATGCCGGCGATAGAGAAGGATTAAAAGCACCAGAACCCCGACGAGGGCTACCATCTGAATAAGTCCGGGATTGTCCTGGCCGGAAGAACTCCTGCCCGGTATTGGTTCTTTTTTTCCTGACCAGTCGATGAGGAATATTGAGGCAAAATACGAAGCAGCCTCCCTGCTTTGAATAATAACTCCTGCCTCACGGTTAAAGCAGGCTGAGTTCTCATTCCAGTTCATACTGGATACCAGCACCTGGTCATCAGCGATGACACCCTTGGTGTGGACTTTTAAAAGCCCAGTCTTTTCAGGATAAAGCACCTGTGCCTGAAGGGAAATATTCTCCCTGCCAGCGAGGGTTTTAAGCCGGGTAACCATCTCGTCATTGTCATTATCACCCTCAATATTGTAGTAGTAGCCATCAAGGAGAATTCTGACATCAACGCCTCTTCGTGCCGCCTGTATTGCCGCTGCAAGGAATGGATTGGTTCCATTTTTCGGATATTCGGTGATGTATGCCTGCTCTATCCATACCCTGCTTCTGCTTTGATTGATCAGGTCAGCAATCAGGAGACTGGTGTCAGGTGAGAAGACCGGAGTCACATCAGCACCAAAAAAGGATGCGGGGCCAAACACCGGCTGGTAAGTATCAATAACCGGCGTCTCAGCGGCTCCAGGCCGGCCATCAGACATGGCTACTCCCGGGCCATCGTAGTCATCCAAAAAGACCTGTGTAAAGTATGTCGCAAGATCAGGCGAACTCAGAAGAACACCCCACCCGCGATTCCCGGCATATCCGGCATGAGGGAAAGAATGTTCTTTGAAATTTTCTGTAGTCAGAAAAATTCTGCAGTTATCTATCACAAGATACTTTGCATGATCATACCGGTACGGGGCATGATCTTCACCAGTTCCTTCCATCTCCCGTACATCTGCACCGGACTGCGTCAGAGAATAGATGACAGGAAACTCTTCGGGAGGGATTCCACCAACCGGGCCACCTTCGAGAAGAACAGAAACTGATACTCCTCTTTTCCCGGCATCACACAAAAGCCCTGCAAGACCAGGATCCGTGAACTCATAGACATTCAGGAGAATATTCTCATTCGCTCCCCTGATGGCGTCCTCAAGAACCTGTCTTGAGCAGTCGGGTGAGACAAAGACCACGCCTGACACATTGGAAAAAGTTGCCGGGGCGAGCCTGCTCCCGCCGGCCATAAGCACCCGTTCATCCCAGCTACCTGCCGGTGACCTGAAATGGATCTGTCCTTTCCGGGTTTTGAATGTCCCGGGCCAGGAGACAGAGTCATGCACAGCTCCCTGCTCTGAAAGGGTCAGCTCATCCTTTTTGTTGGATAACTGGAGTTTTCCCTGCATGGACACCTGAGGCACCTCCGCCGCTCCATCCATGATCTCATAATCAGGATAATGCCCCCACACCTTTCTGTAGGCATCTCCATTGCGCGCTATGGTGCAGGAATGAGAAATGCAATCAGTGGGTTTGAAGGAGATCGTTCCTTCACCGTCAGAGATGGCAATCTGCCCTGGCGGGGTGTCCCACCCGATCGTAATGTATTCATCTTCATCCCCGTTCATCCAGGTATCAGGATATATCTCCAGGAGATAGGAATCTGCGGATACGCAGCCTATGAAAATTGCGCAGAACACCAAAAGCAGAAGGGGAGAACGCATGGGGATCATGGTTTATCGGTCATTGGTACATGAAAGTACTGAATTGTCATGTACCAAGGCCAGAGAGTTGTAATCAAGATTGGAGGGAGCCTTATTGAGCACGCACCAGGGATTATCCGGGCAATCCGGGATGCTGACCTGGCGGCACTTATCATCCCCGGCGGGGGACTCTTTGCAGATGGGGTCAGAAAAAAAGAGGTATCAGATACCGCGGCGCATTTCATGGCAATTGCAGCCATGGACCAATACGGATGGATGCTCTCAACCTATGGAGTGCCAGTAACTACAGATCCTGCCATGTGCAGACATCCGCGTGTTCTTCTCCCTTACATGCATCTTTTAAGGACAGATCCCCTCCCCCACTCCTGGGATATCACTTCAGACACTATCAGTGCGTATTATGCAGGGATACTCTCCTCACCGCTCATCATCTTAAAATCACTGGAGTATATCCGGACTCAGGAAGGGCAGGTGAAGATTTTATTGCCAGGGATGACAACCAGTGATCTGGATCCGGCCTTCATCCCCTATATCTTTGAACATGGCATCCGCGGACAGATTATTCAGGGATCTGGTGCGAGGCTCATGCGTCTTTTGAGAGGGGAGGAAGTACCAGGCACCTGCTTTGGCAGTACCATTTAACGTGATAGTGAATAAACCAGATAAGAAGCTTTTTGGAAGTCTGAATATGAGTGTTACGAAATGCACGGCATGTAGTGGCCCAATGGCAGTAGAGGGCTCTGTAGAGTTCGGCTGCCCGGCATGTGGGGCCAGAATCCGCCGGTGTTACCGGTGCAGAGAACAGAGTGTTGAATATATCTGCCCAACCTGTGGCCTCCGGGGACCCTGAAACATGGGAGACGTCGCGCTTATCATCAAAGTAATGCCGAAATCTCCTGAGGTTAACCGGGATGCCATCGTTGTGGCTATCAAAGAAAAATTCCCCCGGGTTCAGGATATCAGAGAAGAACCTATTGGTTTTGGACTGGTTGCCCTCAAAATAGCGCTAGTCATCCCTGATGCAGATGGACAGACAGAAACAATTGAAGAGACACTCAGCGCGATTGAAGGTGTTGAGCGGGCAGAAATCGTAGATTCAACCCTTGTGTAATTAAGCACATCGGGTTTTATTGAAGCTCTTGTAACAGGGGGAATTTTACTCCCCATTCTCAAGAAGAGAAAGGATCTCATGCGTGACATCACGTATCTTTTCAACCGAATTTTGAAAACTTCGCACTTCAGATGGTTCTATTTTGATTGGCACAGGGTATACGCCGCTCCTGTTCAATCTGGCAGGCACACCGATGCAGACATCACCAATGTTATGCACTTCAGCCTCGATGAATGCTGATACCGTGAGGATGCGATTCTCATTTCCCAGAATTGTTGTGACCAGGGTAGCGATTGCTTCACCCGGACCCCAGACGGTTGCTCCTTTGGACGAAATGATCTGTTGACCTGATGCTCTGACCTGATGCATGATGTCATCAATCGGGACATCTGCAAAACTTGGCAGGTTCGAGATCTGGATTCCACCGATGGTTGTTGCAGACCAGAGCGGTACCATGCTGTCGCCATGCTCACCGATAATGCGGGTATGCACTTCACTGACATGAACCTGGAAGAATGAAGCGATTGCTGATTTCAGGCGCATTGAATCAAGATGTGTGCCAAGTCCGAAGACTTTGTGTGGCTTTTTCCCTGAATATTTCAAGGCGACATGAGTCATAATGTCAACAGGATTTGTGACCATCATGAGAAGTGATTCAGGCGCAATTTTCCCTATTTTTTGAGCAAAGTCTGCGACTATCTGTGCATTCTCAACTGCCAAATCAAGTCTGGTCTGTTCAGGCTTTCGCGCGACTCCGGCAGTAAAGACGATAATATCTGACCCCTTCAGATCTTCAATATTACAGCTCCAGCTAACATGACTGTCTGTTCCGGTAGCAGCAAACGAATCGATAAGATCCCTCGCTACTCCCTCAAGAAATCCTTCAGAACCCGGTCTTCCGTATAACTGCACCTCTCGGACATAAGGAATTCGTGAGATGGTAAGTGCAGCATACTGGCCAACCCGTCCGGTTGCACCAACTATCGCAACTTTTGCCATAAGAATCAGAATAATAGGGACGTGTTATCGGTCGACCGGGCATTACAGCCCTTTCCAAGGGTCTCCTTCTCCACCCCGCAACCCCGTGGGCGCCGAATGTTCACGGTAAGTCTGCTCCCTTCCGGGCCTGAACCGGTCCCCGCGACAACAGGTCGTTCCTTCCTCCGAAGGTGTGATAACTGGCCATCGACCTCACAGGACAGGGTTTCTTTGTTAGAAACACGGCAGATACAGACTGTATGTTCCAGCCTTCCTCAAACTTCGCCCCCTGCATACCGACGATTTCAGGTCACAAGTGACGCCGATCCACCCGGGCTAGTCCCCAGTATTATGCTCTAGTCATGGAATAAAAACTTCCCCTCCGACATTTTCCTTCCATTCTGTCAAAAAGAGGTCATTTTTACGAAAAGAGGCCTTATCAAAGGGGTCAAATGCAGTGAGCCGTTTCCCGGATGGAAGGTGCGGGCCAAGGAATTCATATGAACCATGATACAGATTAATCTGAACTCCTTTGCCTGATGCGGTACAGATGAGAACAGGTTCTCCGGCCCACACCGGCGGCCTTCTGGCAATATCCCCGCAAATCCTTATCTCGCTGATTCCTAATTTTTTCTTATTTACCCGCAGGCTCTGTATCGCGCTCCATACCGATGCATGCCATACATCGCACATAATGACCTGAGGGACACCAAAAAGGGCAGCCGTGATACCAAGGGTCCCGGCCCCTGCACACGCATCAATAAAGACGTCAGGATGAAGCCGCCTGACCTGCCCCTCAACGCTGGCAACCTTTGGGTCGATGCCTTTTGGGAATTCAATATGCATATCAGCCTGTTTCTTAACAATGATAACCGGCCCTTTCCCGCTGAAGAAGATATCAGACCTGACATCACATCCACAGAGAAGCCGTCCCTCTTGTATGGAAGGCGCACTCCCGCGTGTCACATCCCCGGGGCCGGGAATTTCATGCGAATGATAGACTACCCCTAAAAGCTCAGGAACTTCCCCATAGGCCATCTTCGCCGCTGGTTCAGATACGAGATCTGAAATCAGAAGGAGGGATCGGGGCGGGAGAACGGGGGGACGGCGAAGAAATAGGCCAGGGCAGATGAGCGGAGTCCCTATTGCTGAAAGAGGTTCACTGCCACTTATTATCCCCTGTTTTACCAAAACAAGGTAGATCTCTGCCATAACATCATCGATAGACCGCCTGCTGCACTGGCAGGGGCCATTCACAACCTCTCCGGCGGGTACGGGCTGATCTTTTTGTCTTATATGTGGATTACAATGAGGACAGGGAGCAAAAAGTTCAGACGGGCGGGTGATAACATCACCAGGGCAGATGATATGATCCTCACCACAACAGGAACACTTCATTGAGTTAACATGAAGTCCCGTACATAAAAAAGACAAGCATGGGCCTGATGCGATTCGAACGCATGACCGCCCGGTTATGAGCCGGGC
>Ga0265295_1006066_pt1 | contig 14856 bp, 9 predicted proteins | sample Munlansysbiofilm_FD_192503 | JGI IMG/M metagenome (GOLD analysis project Ga0265295, IMG submission 192503) | Leachate microbial communities from a municipal landfill in Southern Ontario, Canada - Methane capture system biofilm | ecosystem: Engineered > Solid waste > Landfill > Unclassified ... | reverse complement strand
CTCAAACGGCCTCGGGTCTGTTTCGTTTTCGGGGGAGCTTGTAAGCGGCCTGCAGGCAGCCATGGCCGCATGATTGCGTGAGTTAGGCATGACCCTGCCGTACGGGGTCATGCCGTCCGCAGATCCGTACGCAGTACCGCTGAGTTCCTCGGTGTCGCTGTTGGTGATGGACGGGTCACTCACCACCAGAAGACGGGATAGCGTCGTTCGGCGAAGAGGTTGGTGTACAGCAGAGCGACGATGACCAGGAGCAGCGCCCCCACACCCACAGGTGCGAGCACCCAGGTGAACGAGGTGATCTCCTGCAGAACGGGTAGGAGGGCCGTGACCGCAGCCGGTGGGTGATACGTGTGCGTCATGGCCATAGCGACCATGGCCAGTCCAAGTGCCAGCCCCATCGTCCACCACGTGACCTGACCGCTGAGCGAGAAGACGATGATCCCGACAAGGGCGGAAAGTACGTGCCCGCCGATCACGTTGCGCGGTTGCGATATGGGAGAGCTCGGGAGGCCGAAGATCAAGGCGCAGGTTGCTGCGAGCGGAGCCATGAAGCAGGTGACGAACTCGAGGTCCACAGTGAGCGCGTAGAGGATGCCTATGCCGATCGCTCCACCAAGGCCGGAGATCACTGATTCGCGCCATACAGGAGAGGGTTCTTTGGATCGGATACTCACGCCCTTGAGCTTCTGCAGGTAAGGCAACCGAGGCTCGTCTTGCGGCATGCCGAAGAACCCCCCTTGTCATGCAGGCCTCGCAAGGCCTGGCGTGTCTCTGTGAAAGTCCGGGAGGCACTGCCGATCATCGGGCGGTGCCTCCCGGAGGCCAGGGGACCGGGTTTACTTGATGTAGAGGATGGACTCTTCGCTCAGATCAGCGATGATCGACCGACCTCGGTCGGCTGCTTTCTGCCGCAACAAGTCGACCTCACCAAAACTGATGGCGTCGGTGAGGCACGTCTCGACACATACGGGCACCTCGCCCTGGTGGATGCGGGACCAGCACAGATCGCACTTGTGGGCCTTGCCCTCCTGGTGATCGAACTGGATGACCCCGTAGGGGCAGGCCTGCAGGCAGCTACTACCGCACTTGAGACACCGCTCACCTTCCTGCACGACCATCTCTTCGGTCAGGCCTTGCTCGACCTCGGTGAAGCTCTGGGAGCGTGTCGCAGGCTCGGTGTGGGGCATGGGTGCTCGATCGGCTGGGTTGTACTTCTCCTTCTGCGCTTCGGTCACGGCCACCCATTCTCTGGCCCTGTCTTGACGTAGATCCAGCCCCTTCAGATAGCGATCGATCGATACCGCTGCCTGCTTGCCGTCGGCGATAGCTTCGATGACGGTGCTGGGGCCGCGAACAGCATCTCCCGCAGCGAAGATGTCGGGATCGTTGCTTTGCAGAGTCAGCGGGTCGACCTCCATCTCTCCCGCATCGGTCAACTGGCAGGCGCACTCGGACGTCAGACACGCCCAGTCTGCTTCTTCACCCAGTGCCACGATCACGGCGTCTATGTCAATCGTGAACCCGGAGTCGGGGACGGGTTCGGGATGTAGTCGACCTGAAGCATCTGGCTCGCCCAGTCGCATCTTGATGCAGTCGATGGTCGTCACAGCACCGTTGCTGCCACGGAAGCCGACAGGCTGGGTAAGGGTGTGGATAGGTATGCCCTCGTCCTGCGTATCCGCGATCGCTTCGGGTAGAGACGGCATCTCTTCCAGGCCACGTCGGTACAGGATGAAGACGTCTTCCGCTCCCAGCCGATGGGCCGTGCGGGCTGCGTCGAGGGCTACATTGCCGCCACCGATCACGGCTACCTTCTTGCCCAACGGGGCCGGCTCGCTCAGGTTGGTCTGGCGCAGATACTCCAGCCCCTCGTAGACACCCTCCAGCTCCTCGCCTTCGACACCCAACTGCTTGCAGTCCTGCGTGCCGATAGCCATCAGGAACGCCCCGAACCCTTCGTGGCGTAGCTGGGCGATGGTGGTGTCTTTGCCAAGCTCGATGCCGGTCTTCATGGTCACTCCCATGTCGCGAATGACCTGGATCTCAGCGTGTATCACATCGCGCGGCAGACGGTAGGCGGGTATGCCCAGAGTGAGCATTCCGCCGAGTATCGGGGCTTTCTCCAGGATGGTCACCTGGTAGCCATCGCGGGCCAGGTAGTAGGCACAGCTCAGACCTGCAGGGCCGGAGCCGATGACGGCCACCTTCTCCTCCCGGCGATCCCCCAGCTTTGGCATGTATCGCGTCTCGGCCTTGAGGTCCTGGTCGGCCACGAAGCGCTTGATCGCGTTGATGGCCACGGCCTGGTCGACATCAGCGCGCAGGCAGGCCGCCTCACAAGGGCGGTGGCACACACGTCCGCAGATGGCTGGCAGAGGGTTGGCCTCCTTTATGATCTTCAGGGCTTCCTGGTACTTCCCCTTGGCTGCGAGCCCGACATAGCTCTCCACGTTGATATGAGCGGGGCACTCGACCATGCACGGTGCGCAGTCGCGCTTATCGGCACCCGGGGTGCCCGGCACTGCGTTGCAGCCGTTGCACTTCTCCCGGTCGATCCGCACGATACCGGTCTCTGAGTCTCGGCTGATGGCGTCTTCCGGGCAGGAAGCTACGCATAGCGGATCGGCGCAGTGCTGGCAGGGGACGACCCAGGTGTCAACGGCTACATCGGGGAAGACGCCAGTACAATGGTCTTCCACGCGCAGGTAGTACGGGATCTCATTAGGCATCGCTTCGACATGGTCGACAAGCTCGTGGAAGTTCCTGCATGCCACGACGCACGTCTTGCAGCCGATGCAGCGGTTGAGATCTATCATCAGACCCAACTGTTTCATGGCGTCCTCCCTAGTTCCCGATTCGGACACGCGTTGAAACGTGTGCTTCGCCGCCGACCACGTCCTGCCATTCCAGCGTGGTGCTGGCATCTGGCACCAGGAGGTTGTCGCTGACACCCCCGCCTGTGGTGGCTACTCGGCCGACCGTCTGGCCGAAGCCGTGAGCCATGGCGACGCAATCGGGCCGGAGGCCCTCCGTCAATCGGGCCGGTAGGCTGACCTTCCCTCCGTTGGGTGCTTCGACCTGCACCGTCTGTCCTTCGGCGATACTCAACTCTTTCGCGACAGCACGGTTGATCAGTAGGAAGTTCTCGTACATGCCCGATGCCGAGTCTCGCAGTTGTGGATTGTTGTGCGACCAGTGTCCCGTGCCGGCGTGGTAGATGGTCCGGTAGGAGAGGAGGATGAACGGGTAATCCTTCACGTTGGCTTCGTACTCCGCTGGCAGTCCCGGCCGCGGTAGGGCCTGGTTGCCGGGGGCATCCTCCAGGTCTTCCCAGTACAGGTGGGCTTTCTTGCTCGGCGTGCCGAAACCACCGTTATGCTCGTACTTGCGGAAGCCGAGCGTGCCCGGCGACCAGATCCCGCCCATTTGCTGCAGTTTCTCGATCGAGAGGCCCAGGCCTGCCAACTGGATATCGTAGTACTCCACATCATCCTTGAACTGGAAGTACTCGGGTACCAGTCTCTTGCCGAGTTCGATGAACACTGAGTTGGAGTGTCGGCATTCGCCGGGCGCTTCGACCACAGGCTGGCGCAGTGTGATGCCATGTCCGAAGTTGTACCACCATGGCATGTACAGGAGATCCCATCGTTCGAAGTACGAACGGTCGGGCAGTACCAGGTCGGCGTATTTCGAGGTCTCCGAGATGGAGAGCTCGATGGAGACCAGGAGCTCCAGCTTATAGTCGCCGTTCTCATCGGTCTCGCAGACGGCATCCCGCCAGGCCTGTTGACCCATCTCCGTCAGTGCGGGGTTGGCTTCGGCCACTATCAGGGCCTTGAGTCCGCCATCCGAGATCGCCTTGGCTTCGTACCAGGTCGGCTCCATGATGAAGGAGTAGTGGTCGAAAGCGTTGTGATCGGGTCCGGTAGTGTGCCAGCCCAGCTCGCCGAGACTCGGTCCATCAGGGACGGGCAGTACCGGCGACAGAGGCGTGAGATCCGGCAGCGGCTGCCCGCCGGGGGCGTCGATATTGCCAGTGATGGCCGAGAAGATCGTCCACGCATGGCCGAAGTCCAGGGCTTGTCCCAGCATGATCCCCTTGAAGCTGTCCACGCCGACCGCCGGGGCGTTGGCGCACTCCTCGGCCAGTTGCTTGATCGTCTCGGGTGGCACGTCGCAGATCTTGCTCATCGCCTCGGGTGTCTTATCGGCGATGTACTCCTTGAGCTTATCGAAGTCGCCTTCGCGGACCCAGTTGTTCACGAACTCGTGGTCGTAGAGGTTCCCGGTGATGATGTGGTGGATCATCCCCAGGAAGAAGGCGGTATCGCCGCCAGGTCTGATCGGGATCCACCAGTCGGCCTTGGCGGCATCGGGCGTGAACATGGGGTCGATCACGACGAGCTTTGCGCCCCGCTCCTTGGCATCGAGGATGTCGCGCGGGACGGCGGCGTTATCCAGGGCACCAAAGGCGTGCCGGCCGACCAGGAGGACGATGCCGCCCTCGGGCATCGTGAACCAGGCCGGCGGGATGTGGTGGTTAGGTACTCCTCCCGCGGTCTTAAGCCACGCCACGATCTTCGCCGAATCGCAGTGTGGTAGGGCTGTGTTGATGAAGCCCCCGTAGGCGTTGAGGAAGCGCCACTTCGGGTCGGTGATGCTGTGGGGGAAGAAGCTGGCTGTGAGTTTGTGGGCTTGTCCCCGGTCCTTCAGATCACGGAGCTTGTCGGTGATGATATCGAGCGCTTCGTCCCAAGAGCATCGCTCGAACGCACCTTCGCCTCGCTTTCCCACTCGTTTCATGGGGTAGAGTAGCCGGTCCGGTGAGTACTCTGATGAGATGCCCGACATACCCTTGACGCACGCTTTTCCGTGCGCTTGCGGGTTGCCACGGATCTCCTTGATTTCACCGTCTTCAACCCGCGCCACAATGGCGCATCCGGCCTTGCACTGGTAGCACGCAGTCGGAATCCAAGCTGATACGCCCACAGTCCCTCCTCCCATTTCAGGTCCGGGGGTCCGGCCCTGCCTGACTATCGGAGTAGCCCTGTGAGCAGTTTCGTAGTCGCGTCGATGGCGCAACCCGAAAGAGCTCATCAAGCAAGAGTCTCCCCGTCGGAGGTCGTTGCTAAGCGGGGCAGGTCCGCCATTGACGGTGTGGACGTAGTGGCTTGCGTGTAGGTCGCCCTGGGAACGAACATGCTGTTACCGGTGCATGTTTGACTCGTTAGCCGTAGTATCGTGACTATGTGTTCGCAGCATTCGCTGGGACCTGTCGTAAGGATCCTCTGTGAAGACCCTTCGCCTCATCATCGTGTTGACCGTTACTCTCGCGCTCGCGATGTCAGGCGTCGCATTTGCTGCGGTAGGCGAGACCCCTGCGCCCGGGGGACGTGCGGCGGGGATCATCGTCAAGGCGAAGTCCGGTAGTGACGCCGCGGTGCGCTTGCTGTCCGATGGGATAGCGGGGGGCTCCCGCATCGGCCCCAGTGAGCTCTATCGCGTGCATGCTGGCGGTGATCCCGCCAGTACGCTTGCCACACTGCGAGCGAATCCCGCCGTGGAGTGGGCTGAGCCGGACTACGTACGCGAGCTACTCGTGGACTACACGGGCACCCCAGACGACCCGCACTTCACCGACCCGACTGCTATGGTTTCCGGTGAGGTGTCCCTCGACCATGTTCGCTCCTGGTACCTGCGAGGTCTGGGAAGCATCTCGGCAGACACGGTGTGGCCGTATCTTATGCCGTCTCCGGCACAGCAGTACGGGGCCCGAGCGTCAGCCTCGGCGTTCCCGGTGGCGGTCATCGATACCGGCTTTTACATGGATCACCCCGACAGGGGTGCCAACGTCGTTGCCGGGAAGGATTTCCTCAGTACCTACACCTATGCGACCGATGTCATCACGACCGACGATGACATCACCCCGGTGACGCCGGGGCCTCTGGTGACGGAGGGCAGCGCCGCTCACGGGACCTGCGTAGCCGGCGAGATCGCAGCTGCCACGAACAACGGCGTCGGTACGGCTGGGGTGGGCTACGACACAGCGGTGTACGTGTACAAGGTCCAGGGCATCTGTGTCGATGGTATTCCCGGGGATGATGATATTGCGCCTGGCACCCCGGTCATCCTCGACAGCGCGGTGATCGCCGCCATCCATCAGGCGACCGATGACGGATGCAAAGTGATCAGTATGAGTCTTGGCGGACCCAGCCCGAGCAACGCGCTTCAAGACGCGATCGACTACGCACATGCGCACGGTGTTCTGGTCGTGGCGGCCTCGGGCAACTATGCGGGGCAGTCCGTCCAGTACCCGGCAGCCTGCGATCACGTGGTCGCCGTTGGCTCGTACCGGGTCATCAGTAACACGACGACGATCCAGGTACTGCAGCGCTCGTCGTTCACGAGCTACGGTACCGGCCTGGACCTGCTGGCTCCCGGGGAGAGTGTGTGGGGTCTCACCAGGCCGGGTTACGATGAGGACGGTACATCCCAGATCGCGAAGCCGGGCTATACGTTCTGGCAGGGGACGAGTATGGCGGCACCGCTCGTGGCCGGCGGAGCGGCTGCTCTGTGGCGGCTCGCACCCGGGTTGAGCAGTACGCAGCTCGCCGAGGTGTTGTTCGGCTCTGCGCAGGACATGGGGGCGTGCGGGTACGACACGGAGACCGGTTGGGGCGCGTTCAACATGGACGCTGCGCGCTCGACGCTTGTGAGCACGTATCCAGAGCTTCTGGCCCCTGTACTTCTCACCGGGCCCGCGTCTGCGATCGCTACATCGACTGCCACGCTCACGTGGCAGTCGGTCGCCGGTCAGGGTGTGACGTACCGTGCATCGCTGGATGGGTCGGGGCAGGACCTCGCCGTGAGGAGTGTCTCGTATGCATCGCTTTCGGAGGGCTGGCACACGGTCACGATCACAGCCATGAGCCCGCTCAACTGGTGGGACCCGGTGCGATCCACGACCATCGTGGAGTTCCTCGTCGATATCACCGCGCCAGCCACACCAACAGTATCGACGAGCAATGGCACGCTCGTCTGGACTTCCACCGAGCCCGAGCTCAAGGAGAACCGTCTGCGCATAGACAGTGGTACCGAGGTCGTACTTCCGGGTGCCACATCAACGTATTCGATCTTCGGCCTGACCGCCGGCTCGCACTTCGCTGAAGTGAAGTGTATCGATCGTGCCGGTAACGAGAGCGGGTGGGGCAGGGTCGAGTTCGTTGTCGATGATCCGCCCGAGATACCCGGGATCGGCTCCTCCTATAGCACCGCTGACGGTTCGTTCTTCATCGACTGGCCGGATGCGGAGCGGGCGACGTCGTATCGCTACGTGTTCGATGGCGCGGCGCCAGTCGAGATCACCGACTCGGCGATCACACTCTCGGATCTCGGCGTGGGGCGTTACAGCTTCTGGGTGCGCGCGATCAGCGCCAGTGGGATGAGCAGCTGGGCAACGGCTAGGCTTCTCGTCGAGTCCTCGCCGGTGCAGTCGGAGTTGACGGTCACGAGGGTCGAGGGTACGGCCGAGACGGGGACCGACCGGATCGGCACAGCGATCGCCGCCTCCCGGCTCGCGTTTCCGCAAGATGGTTCGCCGTATGTGTTGATCGCCACGGCGCAGAAGTGGCCCGACGCCCTCGGAGGGAGTGCGCTTGCCGGCTCTCTTGAGGCTCCGGTCCTGCTCGTCCGACAGGACGAGCTTCCCGCTCCGGTGATCGCCGAGATCTCCCGTCTTGGTGCCCGGCATGTGATCGTGCTCGGCGGTGCGAACGCGGTATCGGACACGGTCTTCACCCGGCTCGCGCAGATTCCCGGCGTGGAGGAAGTGGAGCGGATCGAGGGTGGCACCCGCTACGAGACTGCCGCGGCTATCGCGAACCGCACCATAGAAGAGATGGACTCGTCCTGGGACCACCAAGGAGTCGTTGCGACCGGAGGTGCGTTTCCCGATGCGCTCGGTGGCGCTCCACTCTGTGTCGCGAACGGATGGCCGGTCTATCTCGTACACCCGGATCCGGCGCAGCAGGCGGAACTCGCGAGCCGGATGCAGGCCGATGGCGTGCAATCCGCTGTGATCTTTGGTGGCCCGACGGCGGTGCCGGTCAGCGTGGAGACGGGGCTGGAGGCGGCACTGGGCGAGGGGCACGTCAGGCGGCTCGGCGGGTCGACCCGCTACGACACTGCGGTGCAGGTCGCTCGCTATGGCGTCGATGAGGCCGGACTTTCCTGGGACGACTTGGCGATCGTCCGGGGAGACGAGTTTCCCGACGCGCTTGCCGGGGGTGTTCTGCAGGGGCACAGCGGCAGCGTCTTGCTGCTCACCCGTCCGATCTCACTTCCCGGTGTATCGGCTGCCGAGTTGCAGCTTCACGCGGATGTGATCCATGAGGTGCGATTCCTTGGCGGTGCAGGCGCACTCGGTCAGGAGGTGCGCTCGAGCGTGATCTCCATCCTTGCCAAGTAGGAAGTCCTCCTGCCCACGCTGCGCAGACGCTCCTACGTCTATTGCGTACGTTCGTCGCGAAAATGCGACCATTCGGCGCTCCAAAGATGCCGTTCGCGGCTTCGTGGTGGTCTGCATGGTGGCAGCGAGTTACAATCCCCCAACTAAGCCGATAGCGACGCTATCGCGATAGGTAAGGGGGTACGGCATGCTGCAGATGAGGATCAGCAGGCTCCTCGCAGTCACACTCGTTGTTGTGCTGGGGCTCGGCGCGTTCGGGCTGACGGGCTGTGCGACAGACGAGGGCGATGAGACCGGCGGGGAGATGTCAGGCGGTGTCGAGACGATCAAGATCGGCGTCCAGACCGCCCTCACGGGCCCGCTCCCGGACTACGGTTTGGCCGGCAAGAACGGCGCCGAGCTCGCGCTGGCGGACTTCGGTACGTTCGAGATGAACGGTAAGACCTACCAAGTCGAGCTCGTCATCCTCGACGACAAGGCGGAGCCGGCCGAGGCGGCGGTCGTCGCACAGACGATGGTGGACGAGGGTGTCGTGGGTGTCATCGGCAGTCTTACAACGGGCGCCACGCTCTCTGCCATCCCGATCTACTACGAGAATCGTATTCCGCAGATCAGTGGTTCGGTCACCGGCCCTCAGGCCAATGAGACAGGGGCGGACACTTTCTTCCGCACCTGCTGGAACGATGCTATCCAGGGCGAGGCGCTTGCCGTTTGGGCGATGGAGTTCGACGCCAAGAAGGTCGTCCTGATGGACGACAACGGTGCTTACTCGGTAGGTCTGGCCGACGTGGCTGAGACGACCCTTGGCGCTGAGGGTGTCGAGACCCTGCGTCAGAACTGCCAGTCGGGCGACAAGGATCTCTCCGCGCAGGTTGCCAACATCAAGGAGTTCGGCCCCGACGTGGTCATCTTCACGGGCTACCACCCTGAGGGCGGTCTTCTACGCAAGCAGATGGTGGAAGCGGGCATGGCCGACGTCATCTTCATGGGCGGCGACGGCATCCGCTCGGCTGAGTTCATCGCGGAGGCCGGTGGCGAGGAGAACGCCACAGGATGCTACGCGACCTTCGGTGGGTTCCCCGAGGAGCTGCAGCCTGGGTACGAGGCGTTTGCTGCCAAGTATCAGGAGGCTTACGGCGAGGATGTCGGTCCTTACTCGCAGAACAACTACGACGCTTTCGGCGCGCTGATCGAGGCCATCAAGACGGCCGGCTCGACGGACACCGAGGATATCATCGTCGCTCTGCAGGGCATCACCTACGAGGGTGTCACCGGGACGTTCGGTTTTGCAACCGAGGCCTCCGGTGCGGTCTCCAAGGGCGATATCGTCGTGGAGGGTCTCACTCCGGCCAATGTCCCGCGGTATGAGGTCTCCGGCCAGGCGTGGACGGCGGTCGAGTAGCGACGGTCCGTACTGACAACGACTATCCGGAGGTGTGGGGCCTTCTTGCCCTACACCTCCGGGGTACTATCAAGGCACGTTCCTTCGCGGGCGCGTGAAGTGTCGAGTGTTCGATCGGGAAGCGACCCCGGACCGGGAGTGGCGTGTGAGCTTCGATCACATCATGAGCGTGACTGTCGGCGGACTGACGGTGGGGATGATCTACGCCCTCATCGCACTCGGTTATACGATGGTCTACGGCGTTCTCAAGTTCATCAACTTCGCTCACGGTGAGGTGTTCACCGTCGGCGGTTACGTCGCGGCCTTCACCCTGCTGTCGCTGGGTATCGACCAGAACTCCTCGTGGACGCTGGTCGCGGGTGCCGTCGCTCTTGCTCTGCTCGCGGCGGTCCTGGTGCCGATGATGCTCGGTTTTCTGATCGAGCGCATCGCCTACCGGCCCCTTCGTGGCCGGTCGCGCATCATCCCGTTGCTCTCCGCGATCGGTGTCTCCATCGTCTTGCAGCAACTCATCATCATCGTGTTCGGCCCGAAGCCGGTGACGATCCCGACGCTTGCTTTGAGTTCGATGACCGTGAGTATCTTCGGTGTGAACGTCCGCGTGCTGGCACTCGTGATCATCGGGGTCTCGGCGGCACTGATGATCGGGCTCACGTACCTGGTGAAGTCGACACGCATCGGCAAGGCCATGCGCGCCACGTCTCAGGATATGGAAGCAGCCGAGATGATGGGCATCGACACCAACCGTACGATCGCGTTCACGTTCCTTGTCGGTTCCGCGCTCGCGGGTATCGGCGGCCTTCTTGTCGTGATGTACTACGGTTCGCTCAAGTATGACGCAGGTTTCCTGTATGGCCTGAAGGCGTTCACATCGGCGGTTCTCGGCGGTATCGGCAACATCCCCGGTGCCGTGGTGGGCGCGATAGTGCTCGGCATGACCGAGACGTACGGTGTCAGCGTCGATCTCGGGTTCCTCGCCTGGTTCGTGCTTGCGGGTCTCGTGTTTGGCCTGTACGTGCAGATGGTCCGGGCTCCCAGGCGGCGTCTTGCGCATGTCTCCGGCGATCGGAGAACGCCCGATTACGAGCGAAGCATCATGAACGTCTATCGTCTCGCGCCATACCATGGCATCAAGACGCTTCTTTCCGAGCGCACCGACGCGCTGGTGTCTGTATCGGCAGCGCACGGCGTGAGGCTCATGGCAGGCAACGTGTTTCTGGCGGTGGTCACTGCGGTGATGTTCGTCAACGGAAGCGTGCGTCTGGACACCCGGTGGCAGCCGGTCATCGCTTTCGTGGTGTTGATGGTGATCCTCATGTTCCGTCCTTCGGGCATCCTCGGCGAAGCCGTCACGGAGAAGGTGTAGTCATGGGAGACGCTCGGATGACCCGGAGCAGGGAGGCCGCATCGCGCGGACTGCGCAACGTTTTGGCGCGCGTACCGCGCCCGGTGCGATGGGGCGTTGCCATTGCCATCGGGGCGGGATTTCCGCTGCTCAATCTGGCAGGGGTGGTCGAGACCGCCTGGCTGCGGGTCGGCGTGGTCTCGCTCATCTTCGTCTTGCTCTCGCTCGGTCTGAATATCGTCATGGGTGAGACGGGGCTCCTGAACCTCGGCTATATCGCATTCTTCGCATTCGGTGCATACACGACCGCGCTGCTCTCATCGCCCAAATTCGATATCCGCTGGCCGTTTCTGGCAGTGATCGTAGCGAGTACGCTTGTAGCTATGGCGGCGGGCTTCCTCATCGGGCTTCCGACGCTCAGGCTGCGCGGTGACTACCTTGCTATCGTCACGCTCGCGTTTGGCGAGATCGTGCGTCTGACTATCATCAACCTCGTTCCGCTCACCAACGGCCCGAACGGCATCACCGGTATATATCCGCCGAGACTGTTCGCCGGGGCCGAGCCTGCGCTCGAGGGTGTCGGGGCCTGGTTCATCATCGACAAACCGATCGAGTACTACTATCTCGTGCTCGTCTGTGTGGTCGTTCTGGCGGCGCTGCTCACCAATCTCAAGAACTCCCGTATCGGCCGCGCGTGGAATGCTCTCCGGGAGGACGAACTCGCAGCGATATCGTGTGGCGTCACCGCAGTGCGTGCGAAGATGCTCTCCATGGTTCTCTCGGCCGGTATCGCGGGCTTTGCTGGATCGCTCTTCGCCTACTACAGCAACGTGATCAGCCCTGAGTCGTTCCTGTTCATGCAGTCGGTGATCGTGGTGTGTATGGTGGTTCTTGGCGGTATGGGCTCGATACCCGGTGTCGTCCTCGGCGCTATCGTTCTCCAGGCGCTTCCGCAGCTCATCCGTGAGGTGGCTGGTGCTGCGCGTAGTGACTTCGAGGTCTACCGCATGCTCATCTACGGTGTCCTGATCGTTGTCATGGTGATCTTCCGTCCCGAGGGACTGCTACCGGACAGGATCTTCCGGCGCGAGGCGCACGAGCAGGACCCGCGTGAGCTCGAGATGACCCGCCAGTCCCTCTTCGATATCGAAGAGGGACAGAAGGACCTGGAGGTGTAGCCGATGGGCGCGATCCTCGAACTCCAGGACATCTCGATGAGCTTCGGTGGCCTCAGGGCCGTCGACGGGCTTTCGTTCACGGTCGGCGAGAACGAGATCGTGTCGATCATCGGCCCGAACGGCTCGGGTAAGACGACTACCTTCAATCTCGTTAGCGGTCTCTATGAGCCAGACTCGGGCGATATCCTGCTCAAGGGCGAGAGCGTGGCCGGGCTCCGGCCTGACCTCGTGCACGTGAAGGGCATCTCGCGTACGTTCCAGTCGCTCAGGCTGTTCACCAACATGAGCGTGCTGGAGAACGTGCTCGTCGGGATGCACTCGATCACAAGCGTGGGACCGATCGCGTCTATGCTTCGCCTCCCCAGTGTTCGTCGCGAAGAGAAGGCGATGTACGATAAGGCTCAGGATATCCTCGGCATGTTCCCGGGTCGTTTCTCTGGTCCGCGGCAGCATCAGCCGGCGTATTCGCTCAGCTATGCCAATCGACGTCGTCTCGAGATCGCTCGCGCGCTTGCTTCAGACCCGACGCTGCTGCTTCTGGACGAGCCGGTGGCAGGCATGAATCCTGCCGAGTCCCACGAGGTCATGGAGCAGATAAAGATGCTTCGGGAGACGGGCTACACGATCCTGATGATCGAGCATGATATGCATGTGGTCGAAGGTGTCTCGGACCGCGTCATCGCGATGGACCACGGCGTGATGATCGCGGAGGGCACCTACGATGAAGTGGCGAACGACCCCCAGGTTGTGGAGGCTTACCTTGGCAAGCAAGCAGCGGACGCCACTGCTTGAGTTCCGGGACGTCCAGACCTACTACGGACGGATCCAGATACTCAAGGGCGTGAACTACACGGTGTATCCGAGTGAGATCGTGTGTCTTCTCGGAGGCAACGCCTCGGGTAAGTCGACGACGATGAAGACCATCCTCGGCATTGTGAAGCCTGCCAAGGGTGAGGTGCTGTGGGAGGGTGAGGCGATCAACAACCTGCGCACGGCGGAGCGCATCCGACGCGGCATCGCGACCGTGCCGGAGAATCGTCGCCTGTTCCCCAACCTCACCGTACTCGAGAATCTCGAGATGGGTGCGTACACGAGGAACGACACGGCGGAGGTGGCCGCAGACCTCGAACGCGTATACGGGTTCTTTCCTAAGCTCGCCGAGCGCCGCAAACAGCGCGCGGGTACGCTCTCGGGTGGAGAGCAGCAGATGGTGGCGTTCGGCCGCGCGCTCATGAGCCGCCCTAAGCTCATCTGTATGGACGAGCCATCGATGGGGCTCTCCCCGGCCCTTGTCGACCAGAACTTCGAGCTCATCCAGCAGGTCAACGAGCAGGGTGTAGCGATCTTTGTGGTGGAGCAGAACGCCAACGCGGCACTATCGATCGCTGATCGCGGCTATGTGTTGCAGGGTGGCCGTGTGTTCACGGAGGGTAGCGCCGCCGACCTTCTTGAGAACCCCGAGCTTAAGCGTGCATACCTCGGGGGGTAAACAGTCGCGGTTCGATCGGAGAAAACCCTCAAGAGCAGGTCGAATCTGGCATTGGATTCGCGTACCATACGCTCGTGGATATAGGTGTATCGGACACCGTTGTGCCATGATGATCAGAATACTCACGAGTCGCACACGCAGGAATCGGCGGGACTGATGACAGCGAGCACCAAGAACCGTATGTCAATGGTTGCGGGGACTATGATCCTCCTCGCCATCCTGGGCATTATCGCCGGGCTGGTGGTCGTTCAGTACGACCACTACGGGCAAGAGTCCGCGCTCGTATCGGATCACCCTGAAGTCGGTTCGAATCCGTGCACTTCCTGCAAGGAGCCACAGCACGACTACGTCCACGATGAGCCGTACACAGGCGCGTGCGATCAGTGCCACACGACCTCATCGTGGCTTGTGACCCACTACACGCACGAGAACGCTGAGTTCAACGTCTCGTTCCATGGCGTCATCGGGTGCGAGCGATGTCATACGACAGAACAGCCGGTCCCATCGCCTGAGTGTGAGACATGCCACGAGGCTCGCTCTCCGCACAGTGCAGGTCCCGTCGCCTGCGCACCGTGTCATACGGTCATCGCATGGTCGTTGCAGCGGCCGGTTCCCGGGGATCACCTGTCGCTCAAGGGTGGGCACGAGGACGTCTCGTGCTTCGAGTGTCATACATCCGGGGTCGACACCGATGCTCCGACGTCGCGCGGGTGTGTCGACTGCCACGGGCAGAACCATGGGATCATCGAGGGCTGCGAGCGCTGCCATGATGCGGCGCTCGGCTGGGATCCACTGCCCGGTTTCGACCACTCACCGTTCTTCAAGCTCGAGGGCAAGCACGCGGAGATAGACTGTACCGACTGCCACAAGAAGGGCCAGTTCGTCGACACGCCGTCTACCTGTGTCGGATGCCACGGGCCGAAGCACGGTGGGCTCACGCAGTGCCAGTCGTGTCACGACCCGTCACGCGGATGG
>Ga0265295_1006065_pt1 | contig 14857 bp, 14 predicted proteins | sample Munlansysbiofilm_FD_192503 | JGI IMG/M metagenome (GOLD analysis project Ga0265295, IMG submission 192503) | Leachate microbial communities from a municipal landfill in Southern Ontario, Canada - Methane capture system biofilm | ecosystem: Engineered > Solid waste > Landfill > Unclassified ... | reverse complement strand
TATACACATTTGGGGATTGTCAAAAGATCAGTGCGTGGTCAATGGTGTCACCCGCTTTGCTTGGAATGATTTTAGGTTTCTTTATTCAAGATTACGCGATGATGTTTTTCATCATATTGCTAGGCGTAAGAGTTATGTGGCTTTCGATGAAGCAGCTGCGACCTGCTAATAGATAAAAAAAATCCCGAGCATCGGGATTTTTTTAATCTCCATAGTCGGAGCCACGTGACTTGTCTTCGACAAAGATTAGCAGTTTGTTAGTCAAGTCTTCTAATTCTAAATAAATATAATCTTCTTTATGCGTACAGGGCATCTCGTAGGCGCCTGTGAACACGATCTTCTTATTTAATTTAACTTGTCGTTCCATTTCTTTTAAAATGACGCCTTTGCTTTTCGGATGGTGGTCTGACATAGTTGTAAATTTAGAATAAAAAATAGGTTCAATATAAAATCTTTCACCGCTTGGATATTGAAACAAAGTCGAAAAAGGGTTTTCGTTATCCTCAATAATTTTTAGATGAATCCATTCTTTATATTTCATTTGTGGTATACCTCGTTGTTTAAAATCTTCATCGCTCGATAAACTTGTTCAAAAAAAATCACTCTTGTCATTTGATGGGTGAACGTCATTTTTGAAAGAGAAAAAGAATCGTTTGCACGCTCTTTAATAGCGCTAGATAGGCCATATGATCCGCCGATAACAAAAGTGAGATTGGCGCCAAAATTATCGAACTTATTTTGCAAAAAGACCGCAAATTGGATGCTTTCGAGCTCTTTTTGATTCAAATCTAGCAGAATTACGTACTCGTTGGATTTGATTTTTCTGAGAATTTTTTCGCCTTCCACATCGACTGTTATCTCGATTTCTTTATCGCTTGGATTATCGACTATCGATTGGTCGGGAATCTCGATTATCTCCACTTTTAAATATCGCGAAAGTCGTTTGATGTATTCTTGTATCGCTTCTTTAAAGTAGTCTTCTTTTATTTTTCCAACCGCTAAAATTCTAATTTTCATGGCGGCCACCTTTTAGGGATTTGTATTGTTTTGCAGCCGCGAGGCGAATTTTAGAAGTATCGATATGCAAATAGTTGAATATTTGCTTATAAGCTTTAATTGCAATGGCAGAAGTGTTCGCCTCTTCTGATAAATGCGCCAAAATAACTTCGCTAGTATCGGGTCCAATAATCATCGCCGCCGCCAAAGCGGAATCTTCATTGCAAAGGTGCCCATATTCACTGAGTATTCTTTGTTTGAGTTCCATTGGGCGATTCGTATTCAAAAGCATTTTGATATCGTGATTGCTTTCTAGGATCAAATAATTTGGATTTTTAATGAGCGGAATCGTTTCTTGAATGACATAACCGGTATCGGTTATATAGACGAGCCTTTCTTCTCCGTCGCTTATTAAATAACCGCACGGATTAGTCGCGTCATGAGAAATCCTAAACGGCGTGATAGAGAAGCTTTTTATTTGAAATGGTTTGTTGAGTTCGACGACATTGATATTTGTGCCTGGCAAAGTGCCTTTTAAGGCATACATCTTATTTTGAGCAAAAAACTTCGCACCGCTTATGTGATCGCTGTGATCATGAGTAAAAACAACTCCATCGATGTCTTCAAGCGTTTTTCCAATTTCCTCTAAACCTTCGTTAAGGCGCGTCAAAGCAATGCCCATATCGACTAATATGAGTGAATCTTTATTTACAATAAGTGTGGCGTTACCTTTTGAACCACTGGCAATTACGTTAAAATACATTTTATTCTGCTGCAGTGCTTTCTTCTATCTCTTTCATCGCATCAATCCAAACTTTTGTTGGCTCTTCAAATCGACCGTAGTCTTTGTAAAAGAATAGGGGCACTATTCCAGTAGCACCATTACGGTTTTTAGCGACATTCAACTCGACAAACGAAGCATTGCCCGGAAGGGCTGCTCCGAGTTCTTTTTCTTTTTGTTGTCTGGCGAGTTCGAAACGATCGGCTCGTGTTAGTTGTGATGTTTTTTTAGAACCGACATCTTTTTTCTTTTGCCCGGCATAATAGTCTTCCCGATAAATGAGCATGACTACGTCAGCGTCTTGTTCGATCGAACCAGAATCTCTTAAGTCGGACAACATTGGTTTTTTGGTGTCTCTTTTTTCGACATCTCGCGACAATTGAGAAACAACAACAACAGGTATTTTCAGTTCTTTTGCCATTTCCTTAAGGGCTAGAGACATTTTTCGAACTTCTTCTTGTCTTGAGTCTGGGTTTTTAGATGTTTTAGCAGTTTGAACAAGTCCGAGGTAGTCGATAATTACCAAGCCCAAGTCGGGATTGGCGGATTGGAGTTTTCTCGTTTTGGCAATGATGTCGAGTATTTTTGTGCCGGATGCGTCGTCGATAAAAATCTTCGAGTGGCCAACCTCATTGAGTGCTGCGGCGACCTTGGCTCTTTCTTGGCTACCATAAAATCTTCCGCTGTTAACGTTTTTTAGGCTTACTCCGGATTGCGAAGCAATTAATCTTTTAACTAGCAAATCGGTCGTCATTTCCAAAGAAAAGATTGCAACAGGAACGTTTTCTTTTGTGGCGACGTTATACGCAAAATTAAGAGCGAGTGCCGTTTTTCCAACAGAAGGTCGGGCGGCAACGATTGTAAGCTCTCCTTTTTGAAATCCTTGTGTGAGATTATCAATATAACTGTAGCCGGTCGTTAAACCGGTAATTACACTCTCGTCTGGAGAAAGTTCTTTTTGTTCGTCGAACATTTGTTTAATACGACCTGTAGCGGTTGTCATATCGATAAAACTGGATATGCGACGACGGGCGATGGAATCTTTGAATAGTTGTTCGCTTTTTAGAATGAAATCATTGGGATTATCGATATTTGAATCTAGATATGTCGTATCAATAGTGCGGACTGTTGTTAGCATTTTTCTCATGATCGACAAATCCAAAACTATATCAATATAAAATTGCAGATTCCCGAAAGAAATCATCGAATCAGTCAATTCTTGTAAGTAGATCGCTCCACCGATATCGGTTAAATCTTTTTTACTTTCTAATTCGGTGGCAAGAGTTAAGACGTCAACGGGTTGTTTGCGGGTTATTAGGCTTAAAATGGATCTATAAACTTTTTGGTGTTTTACAACATAAAAATCCAATTCTTCTAAAGAAGAAACAACATTGTAAAGTGCTTCTTTTGATAAGATTGCAGAACCGAGAATCGCCTTTTCTGCATCTGTGTTAAATGGTAGGTTTTGATTCGCCATATTTTCTCCTATTTCTCCTCGCTGACGTGGATATTAACAACGCCAAAGATACCCTTATACAATTCGTTTTTTAATTTGTAATGACCGAGTCGATCAATTGTAATTTTATCGACGAATTTTCGTTTATCTATTGTGATGAAGTGTTTGTTTTTTAATTCATCCTCAACTTGTTTAAAAGAGATTGTCCCAAACATCTTTCCGTCTTTTCCAACTTTGGATTTAAATTCCAAAGTTAAACTTTCTAGTTGTTTTGCTATTTCTTTAGCGGCTTGTTTTTTCTCTTCTTCTTGTTTTCTTTTATCTTCGGCTTCTTCCGCTAAAATTTCTTCACCTCGTGGACTAAATATTACCGCGAGTTTTTTCGGAAATAGGAAGTTGTTGGCATAGCCACTTGAGACTTCTACTATTTCTCCTTTTTTGCCTACTTTTTTAACATCGGCTAATAAGATGACTTTCATTAATGATCCTCCCCACTATCTCTTCTTTTAATATCGACTCGAGCATCGGCGAGATTTTTATCTAGCACAGTGACAAGAGTGTCTTTTACCGCATCTAGAGATGTTTTTTCAAACGAAGCGGCGGCGGCGGTAAAATGACCTCCACCACCCATCTTTTCGGCGATAATTTGAACATTGATTGTTCCATCGCTACGACAAGACATCTTGACTTCTTTATTTGAAATGTTGCCAACAACAAAAGCGGCATTGATGGCCTTCATGCTAAGACATGTATTGGCGGCTTTTGCTAATGTGGCAGCGTCAAACATTCTATCCTTTGGCGCAAGTGCATAAACCACTCCAGGAGTATGTGTTTTCATATTTGAAACTATCTCGTTAATAACGGCGTATTCTTCAAATTCATCCTTTAAGAATTCATCCGCTAAAGAGTTGTCGGCACCGAATTCTTTTAAAATGGTCGAGGCTTCAAACGTTCTAATTCCACAGCTTTTGGATTTGTAGTAACTAGAATCGAGGAAAATACCCGATAGCATAATCGTCGCATAGTTGCTTGGGATTTTTATACGCGGATTAACAGACGCGAAATGTATGAATTCTGTAATTATCTCGCTAGAAGAACACGCTGAGGGATCGATGTGGTTAAAAACCGGTGAATCGATGTATTCTTCTGCCCGGCGGTGATGGTCAATGACGACTATCTTGCTAGACAGTTCAAGAAGACGCGGTGCCATGACCATTGAAGGGATATGAACGTCGACGACGACGAGCAAAGTATTTGGACGAATTTTATCTTCGGCTTCTTTTGAAGTGATTATCAATCTATCGAGATCATCTCGAGAAAAAGTCGAAGTCAAAGCGGAGCGAGTTTTAAATTCAGTCGATTTTAAATCGACGACTATTTGAGATGTTTTGTCGAGGTTTTCGCAAATCGCCTTGACTCCTAGACACGCACCAAGAGCGTCCATGTCCATCATCGTATGACCCATGATCAAAACGTTAGAAGATGCCTTGATAAGGCTGATAAGAGAGTCGGCGAGAACTCGCACTTTAACGCGGTTTCTTTTCTCTTGAGCTTCGGTTTTCCCGTCAATAAACTCCATATCTGCACCGTATTTGGAAATAACGACTTGGTCTCCCCCACGAGACATCGCAATAGAAACGGCTTCGTTTGCGAGGTCGCTGAGTTTTGCAACGTCTGGAAAGTCGTGGGCAATTCCCATCGAAAGTGTTAGAGGAATTTCGTCTTCAACGCCCAGTTCTCGAATCTTATTAATCAAAGAAAAATTGTCATCTTTCATTTTTTGTAATGATTCGAAGTTGCAGAGCATGAAGTATGTGTCATTTCTATATCTTCTAAGAAGGAGTCCAAAACTCGTCGCGTATTGGGAAATTTCGGTTTTGACTTTAGCAACTCGATCGTTGAAGTCTTCTTCGGTTTTGACGACGTCAGCGTAGTTATCGATAGTCACAATCCCTACAACTGGTGCTTGTTCTTTTGCGTAATTGGAAATGGTTTCAAAGTCAGTGGTGTCTTTGAAAATATAAAGACCGGCTTCTGGTAAAAATTTTACTTCATAATCTCGAGAGTTTATATCGAGCTTAACGGTTAGAGTTTCATCAGATGATTCTTTTAGCATTTTGAGCATTGGTTGCCATTCCAAAACATTAGTGTCGATTATATCAATGTGTCTTTCGTGGAATAAATCGTTAGTCCACAAAACAGTGTTGTGTTCATCGACGACCACTAAACCGAGCATCGCAAAGTTATAAGCTTCTTGAACGTCTGAGCCGATGACATCAGCGGCTTTTAAATTGGTCTTTCTTCGAATAGAAGAAACTTTAGCAATCGAAAGCCACACGAATAGGGTGTTAACAAAAACGACGACCAATGAGGCGACGATCAAATAAAGCGGTTCAAATATTTCTTGAAACCTAAAAAGATTGAGAAAATAAAATATCGAAAACACGATGACCGCTATTATTTGAATGAGAATGATTGTGGTCGCAAATGCTCTAATTCTATTGATAGTTTTTTTCATGGCGTACCTCTAATGACTATATTATAAGTGTATTTATAAATAATAAAAACTTTATCGCAATAAATTGCGAGAATCACTTTAAAAAAATAAAAAGAAAAGCAGGCCGTTTGACCTGCTTGTTAATCGACCTTGTTTAGTCTGCTACGTATGGAAGAAGAGCCATGAAGCGAGCTACTTTTATAGCTTTGGCCAATTCACGTTGGTGTTTGGCGCATGTTCCGGTGGAATGTCTTGGAGAAATTTTTCCAGTTGGCGCGATGAACATTTTCAACATTTCAACGTCTTTATAATCAATATATTTGACGTTATTCTTCTTAAAATAACAAAACTTTTTGTGCGGTCTTACTTTTTTGTATGCCATTTCAATTTCCTTTCTTAGAATGGAAGATCGTCATCGGGAATATCGATAGAGTCTAGATTTTTTCCTACTTCTGGCGCTTGATCGATGTAGTTGTCATCGATTGGATTTTCATCCGCACCAGCGGATTTGGGTTCTAAAAATTGAACGGAATCACAAATGATTTCAATTATGTTCCCTTTTGTTCCATCTTTGCGCTCGAACGATCTTTGATTTAGTCGTCCCTCGACTCCGACAAGCATTCCTTTACGAGCAAATTTTGCAACGTTATCTGCTAATTGGGTCCAGGCGACACATGGAAGAAAACTAGCGGATTTTGCACCGTCTACAGCTTTCATTCTGTTGTCAACAGCGATTGTGAATGAACACACTGCTGTTCCGGTTGTTGTTCTTCTGAGTTCTGGGTCTCTTACGAGCCGACCCACTAAAACTACACGATTAATCATGGTAAACCCTCCTTATTCGTGAGCGACGACAATCAAGTGTCTTAAAACGCGAGGATCAATCTTCACACGACGATTGAATTCATCGGTTGCTTTATTGTCTGCACTAATTTGAACTACGACGTAGAAACCTTTAACTTCATCCTCGATTGGATAAGCTAGATCGCGTAAGCCCATCGATTCGTCAATACCTAGAATTTTGCCGCCATTTTCGACGATAATTCCGTTGACACCTTCGATTGCTTCTTTACGCGCGGCTTCGTCTAAGTCCGCCTTCAAAATGTACATGACTTCATACTTGCGCATATTTTGCACCTCCCTTTGGTCATCTGGCTATTCAATAGCGAATAGCAGAGAGAAACGCCACGCCTGTGCGTAGCATTAATTATTATACATAATAGTAATTATTGTGTAAATGTAAAGCGCGTACGAGACAAAAAAGTCACCCACATTACTAGTAGATGACTTTGATTAAAATTTCTAATTTTTAGCGGTCTTTCATCGTTGGAAACAAAATGACTTCTCGAATTGAGGATTGATTGGCAAGAAGCATGACCAGTCTATCAATACCAATACCAATTCCACCAGCGGGCGGCATTCCATATTCTAGCGCTTCGACAAAGTCGATATCCATTTCGTTAGCCTCAACGTCGCCGAGTTCTTTGGCTTTGAGTTGTTCTTCAAATCGGGCCTTTTGTTCGAGCGGATCGTTTAATTCGCTGTAAGCGTTTGCGATTTCTTTTCCGTTAATAAAAAGTTCAAAACGCTCCGTAAAACGAGGATCTTTGCCTTGTTTGGTGAGTGGTGAAACTTCGATCGGATATGAATAAACAAAGGTCGGTTGAATTAAATCACCTTCACAAAATTCTTCAAAAAACTCATTGATGATATAACCAACTGAATTTTTAAACTTGTCGAGTTTGATGTGATGTTCGTCCGCTAATTTTTTGGCTTCTTCAAACGTCATTTCTTTATTGAAATCAATTCCGGTTTTTTCTTTGATTAAATCGACCATCGAAACCCATCTAAATGGTTTAGAAAAGTCGATTTCTTTTCCTTGATATTCGATTTTGGTCGACCCAGTTGTGTCTTTGGCTATTTTTCGAATCATTTTTTCGGCCAACCGTCTCATCGAGCGCAAGTCTCCGTACGCTTCGTAAATTTCGACTGTCGTAAATTCCGGATTATGAGAAGTATCCATTCCTTCGTTTCTAAATAGTCTTCCAATTTCATACACTCTTTCAAGTCCGCCAACGAGCAATCTTTTTAAAGGCAACTCAGTCGCGATGCGAAGATAAAAATCTTTATTAAGAGCGTTATGGTGAGTGACGAACGGACGAGCGCTAGCGCCGCCTAAAATAGGAGACAAAACAGAAGTTTCAACTTCCGCAAAACCTTTACCATCTAAGTAATTTTGCATACTTCGAATAATTTTCGGACGAAGGAGCGCTACGCGCTTTGCTTCTTCGTTCATGATTAAATCGAGATATCTGCGGCGATATCTTTCTTCAATATCGGTCAAACCATGAAATTTCTCTGGAAGAGGTCTCAAAGCTTTTGTCAGGTGAGTGTATTTTAAAACTTTAATCGTCAATTCGCCGGTTCTTGTAGTCATAACTCGGCCTTTCACACCGACGATATCTCCGATGTCCGCCAATTTAAAAGTGTCATATGTTTTTGCTCCGACATCGTTAATTCCAATGTAGCATTGCATCCTGCCAGAGCGATCTTGAATATTCACGAATGAGGCTTTGCCCATTCTACGAATGGCCATGATTCTTCCTGCAATGGAAACGTCTAATTTCATTCGTTCAATAGTCTTGGAAGATTTGCCTTTGCAAAGAGTCCGAATGTCTTCGGCGCGGTGGGTCACTTTATAAGCTTTCCCAAAGGGTTCAATTCCTTTTTCTTGGTATTTGGGAAGTTTTTCCCTACGGGCAATTTGCTGATCGTTTAATAAAGCTTCGTTTTCCATATTTCCTCCATGAACAATTTATTGTTTTCTTCCGTCCCTATAATTATACGTGTTAGTTTTCACTTATCTAGTGAAATCACATTAACGCCATTGTTTATAATTGTTTCTAAATCGCTGTAAGTCTTGATTGAGGTCGCAATTGCGTTTCGCATTGTTTTGCTATTTGGAAATCCCGTAAAAAATTTTGGACCAATAGAACGATAGATGCGCATTGCCTTTTCTTCGCCTTTATCTAAGACCATTTCTCTTGCGAGTTCTAGGGCATATTGGGCTTGCTCTTCGATTGTCGCATCAGGCAATCTCGCTCCACTTTGGTAGTATTCGTGAATTTGGGCTACTAACCGTGGATTTCCAATTCCGCCACGAGCGACCATTACGCCGCTTGCTGCAGTAAATTCCATTGCGCTTATAGCATCATCTAAAGTGTAAATATCTCCCGAAATAACAAGTGGAACTTTCATTGTTTTTCCTAGGTCTTTTAATAGTTCCCATTGAGGCTTTCCACCATACAATTGTTTGACAGTTCTAGCGTGGACCGCAATCATAGAAATGCCAGCTTTTTCTAGCTCGTCGATGACTTGTAAAAAATTGATGTTTTCATTATTCCAGCCAAGGCGTATTTTTGCGGTCACTGGAACTGGTGAAATACTCACTAATTCACTCATCATTTTTCCGAGCTTCTTGGGGTCTTTTAATAGAGCAGAACCCGCTCCGTTTTTGGTCACTTTTGGAACAGGACATCCGAGATTAATATCGATAAAATCGCAATTTTTAGCGGTTTTTGAGACAATTTCAATCGCTTTTGCAAGGTTTTCGGTTTTATTTCCAAAAAGTTGAATTGCTAGAGGTCTTTCGTTTTCTGAACTTTTTAAGTACTCGATTGTCTGTTCATTTTCATAGATAAGACCGCAGTCACTTACCATTTCTGTAACGGTTAAATCGCACCCGAATTTCTTCATAAAATTGCGATAACCAAAAGACGTAATTCCCGCCATCGGAGCAAGAATTACTGGACCTGCTATTTCGATTTTTCCAATGCTAAATTTCATAAATAAAAGGGAAGGTTTCCCTTCCCGGTTTGACGTTATTTTTCTTCGGGTTTTTCGACCTTTTCTACAGCGGTCGGAAGGGCCTCGACTGCCGGAGAATCAACTTGAATCGGTTGCTCAACTTTTTTTCCATTTTTAGGGGGAAGTTTGCGTTCTTTGAGAAGAACATCTATTTCTTCTGCGGTAATGGTTTCGTTTTCTAAAAGTGTGCTGGCAATTAGAACTACATCATCTCGATGTTCTTCTAAAATTAAGCGAGCTTTTTCGTGAGCGGTATCGATAATCTTTCGAATTTCTTTATCAATTTCAAAGGCGATTTCGGTCGAGAAATTCTTTTGGCTTGAAGTGTAGTCTCTTCCTAGGAAGACTGAACCTGTATCTTTTTCATATTGAATTGGGCCAAGCGAAGACATTCCGAGTTCGGTAACCATCATTCTGGCTATTCTAGTTGCCACTTCAATGTCGTTTTGAGCACCAGTGGAAATATCATCGAAGAAAATTTCTTCGGAAGTTCTACCACCGAGATATCCAACGATACGAGCTTCGAGTTCTTTTTTGGTGAGCAAGAAACGATCATCTTCAGGCGTCATTAAAACGTGACCGCCTGTATATCCACGAGGAATAATCGTAATTTTTTGGACTTTATCTGAGTAGGGAAGGAAAAGTCCAATAACGGCGTGTCCTGCTTCGTGATACGCAATAGCCTTGCGTTCGTGCTCGCTCATAGAGCGCGAGCTTTTGGCCGGGCCCGCAATACGACGATCGATGGCTTCATCGATATCTTCTAAGGTCACATGTTCGGCATTCTTTCTTACCGCAAGAATTGCGGCTTCGTTTAAAACGTTTTCAAGATCAGCGCCAGAAAAACCTACGGTTCTTCTTGCAATAGCTGAAAAATCAACGCTGCTATCGATAATTTTATTTCTAGCGTGAACTTTCAAAATCGCTTCACGACCGAATCTATCTGGTAATGAGACCGTAATTTTTCGGTCAAAACGCCCTGCTCTTAATAAAGCCGGATCGAGAACGTCATCTCGGTTTGTTGCGGCAATGACAATGATTCCAGCATTGTCAGAGAATCCATCGAGTTCAACTAATAGTTGGTTTAGAGTTTGTTCGCGCTCGTCGTTACCACCGCCCAGGCCAGCGCCTCTTTGTCGTCCGACAGCATCGATTTCATCGATAAAGATCAAACAAGGGGCATTTTCTTTGGCGACTTTAAACATATCTCTAACACGCCCGGCTCCAACGCCGACGAACATTTCGACAAAGTCGGAACCAGAAATTGAATAAAACGGAACACCGGCTTCTCCAGCGACGGCTTTTGCCAGCAAAGTTTTACCAGATCCTGGTGGGCCTACTAATAGGACTCCTTTTGGCAATTTTGCGCCAAATTTGGAGAACTTTTTGGGTTCTTTCAAATATTGAACGAGCTCTTGCATTTCTGCTTTTTCTTCATCACATCCAGCAACATCATCAAAATTGACTTTTGATTTGGTTTCTCTTCGGGCTCGTGATTTATTGAATTCGAGCGCTTTGTTATTGCTACCAGCAACGCTGGATGAAAGTCTTGTAAATAATAAAATGACAATACCAATAGAAACGACACCTAAAATAATTGTCGGTCCCCAGTTATCCCAAAAGCTCGAGACATAGACGTCATACACAGTTATTTTTTTCGCTTTCTCATTAGTTAGCGCGTTTAAAGTAGTTACACCGATTCCTATTTGGTCTACTCCTGCGGCTTCTCCGTCTCTATCGACTTTGTCGAACCACAGTGGTTCTTCGTAATATGTCGTCCAGTCCACTGTAAGATTGAAACTTTTGTAAGTTTTATTTTCGGGAGTGGCTTTATACACTTCATATTTTCCTTCAATCACAACGATGGTTTGCTCTTTCGGAGTAATTGTAACTTCAGTTACACGTTCATTAGCAAGCGTGGTGGCATATTGTTGAACGGTGAAGGTCTCTGCGCCGGCGTTATTAAAAAACAACAGCCAAATAAACATTCCTAAAATGCCTATGACTAACGCAGACGTTAATAAAAAACTCCACTGACTTCTTTTTTTCGGTTTTGATTCTGCCATGTTGATCCTCCTTAAATGCGGATTTCACACATTAAATAAACACATTTGCAATGTAAATAGTAAAACTATTATATATAAATAGTCGAGTATTTCAAAATCTTTTACTTCTTTACGTAAAAATTTAAATCGTCTGTAATTTCAAATTCTTTTCGATATCGAGGAATATAGATGATAATTCCCTCTTTATTTACAATAACCGGCCACCTTTTTCTTAAAGACGTGGGCATTTTCCAATCGATGAACAATCGCCGTACTTCGACTTTGTAACTATTGATAGTAATTGCATCGTTTTTTAAAGCGTTTCTAATGGTCAAAGGATAGTCTTCTGGTTTTACATTTCTATTAGTGGAATCCTTTGTAAAATCTAAATAAAAATATTTATTATCCATCACTTTTGGATGAGAAATATTGTATTCGAAAATAAAATTATTTTCCCCGCTATGAAAAGCGACGAAATCGTATTCTTTAACAAACGACAGCTTGTCATTGATAGTCAAAGTAATATTTGGCTTTTTGCTATTTAAAATTTTCTTGATTTCTTTAGTAAGAGCAGCGCCAATCGCGGCGTCTTCTTGAACACTTCTAGCCATCATGACAAGTGCTCGCTGTAGTTCATCATCAGTCAATGAAAGAAGAACTTTTTTCGTGTTGACGTCCAGTTGAGAAATTTTATTTTGGGCGATTTCTATTGCGGAGTTTAATTCTTTAATTTTCGCCAATTCTTTTTTTCTTTCTCGGGGGTTCATTTTTGAAATGATTGTGTTCCTAATTACATTTCTCGAGAAGTCGTTTGATAGATTGCTTTTGTCGATTGCATAGGGAACATTGTTTTCGTGGCAATAGGCAATTAGGTCTTGTTTTGTAAACCCTAGCAAAGGACGAATGACATTCATTTTGAAGATTCTGATTTTTTCTTTTATTCCAAAATATTCGACGAAGCCACCTCTTTTTCTTTGCAAAAAATACGTCTCCAAAAGATCATCTTCGTGATGTCCCACTAAAAGAGCGTCAATGTCATTTTCGTTGTATATTTTTTTGAAAAAGTTATAACGTATCTCGCGAGCTTTGGCTTCGAAGTTCGAAGTAGTTTTAATGGGTTTTGCGTACAAAATCTCAATTTCTATGTCGTTTTTAGCGCAATATTCATTTAAATCGAGTGTTTCTTGTTTGGCATCTTTTCTTACACCATAGTTGACATGGGCCACAATAAAATCGTGTCCTTCTTTTTTAAGCATATCTAAAAGCGCCATCGAATCAGGACCATATGAACAGGCTAGCAAATACTTTTTACCATGTTCTAGTTTTAGCATTTGTGAATTCCGCTTTCTTTCTTGTCGATTATTGTTCCACCTAGCGTAATTGTATTTCCATCTTTTTTAATGGAGGCCTCCACGATCAAAATCACGTCTCCAAGATAAAGAGTTAAAGTATCTCCGTTTTTCACTTTTGAAGATGGTTTTGCGACTTTATCATTTATGAGAACGCCACCACTGTCAATGAAGTTTTTACTCAGCGTTCTTCTCGGTATTAAACGAGTATGTTTTAAATATAAATCTAGCCTCATAATCCTACTCTTTCATTTTACTAGCACTTTCGATAATTTCTAAGAGACTTTGCAATATATCGTATAAATCATCGAGCCATGTTTTTCTCTTTTTCATAGAAATGTTAAAACGCTTTTGAGTATATGAAATTTTAATGAAGTCGATAAACGGAATAAGTGCTTCGAAAAGCAAATTGCCAATACCTTTAATATCGAGATATTCTTTTCCTAGCGTTAAGTTTATTGTCACATCCGAAATGCGCATCGATTCTATTTCGGCTTTGTCTTTTAAAATCTCTATTTTTTGTTTCTTTAAAAGCAATTTTACTTGAGGTGGTGTTTTGCCATAAATATCTCTCATTTGCATTTCGATGTCCGCGAGTGCTTCGCTGGATTTGGCGTCTTTAATTGTTTGATATAAATCGATTTTGTCGCCTTCACTCGCGTATTCGTCTGGGATATACGCATCAATAGCAAAATTAATTGGTGTTTCGATTTCATTTTGTTCGACGGCGCCTGTCATTTTTTCCTTGACTGCCTCATTGAGTAATTTTATGTACATATCGAGTCCAATCGAATCGATGAATCCCGCTTGATTTGGGCCTAGAATATCGCCCGCACCACGAATCATTAAATCTCGTTGAGCGATTTTATATCCGCTTCCTAAAGCAGTAAAATCTTTAATGGCTTGTAATCTTTTTTGAGCCTTTTCTGTGAGGATTTTGTTTCCATCGTACATTAAGTAGGCATACGAGATGCGATCGCTTCGCCCGACTCGACCTTTGATTTGGTAAAGTTGCGCTAGTCCATAGTGATCTGAGTTTTCGACGATGATCATGTTGACATTTGGAATATCAATTCCATTTTCAATAATAGAAGTGCAGACGAGTATATCGAGTTCGTTGTTGGAAAACTTTTCCATTGTCTCCTCGATGACTTCTTTTTCTACTTTCCCGTGAATCACACCAATTGAAGCATTCGGCAACATCTTTTGAATTTTGTTGGCAGTTTTAAAGAGTGTAGAAATATTGTTGTGCAAGTAAAAGGCTTGTCCATTCCTTGCTAGTTCTCTTTCGATTAATTCTTTGACTATTTCCCCTTTATAGGGGACGACGTATGTTTGAACGGGCATTCTATTTTCTGGAGCGGTATTTATTATCGACATGCTTCTAACACCGATAAGAGAGATTTGAAGAGTTCTAGGAATTGGGGTGGCGCTTAAAGTCAAAACATCGATATTTGTTTTCAACTCTTTAATTCTTTCCTTTTGTTCGACACCAAATCTTTGCTCTTCATCCACTATCAGAAGTCCAAGATTTTTAAAGACAATATTCTTCGACAAAAGTTTATGAGTCCCAATGGCTAAATGAATCGTTCCGTCTCGAATGGCTTGTTGGTTTTCTTTTTCTTTTTTCCCAGCGACCATCCTAGAAAATAAAGCGATTTTAATTCCAAAACGCGAAAATCTTTCAACCGCTCTTTCGTAATGCTGTCTTGCAAGTAATGTTGTCGGACATAAAATGGCTACTTGCTTGCCGCTATTGATAGCTTTAAAGGCAGCTCTAAAGGCCAATTCTGTTTTCCCAAAGCCGACATCACCGCAAATAAGACGATCCATCGGACTAGTACTTTCCATGTCTTTTTTAATATC
>Ga0265295_1006063_pt1 | contig 14857 bp, 16 predicted proteins | sample Munlansysbiofilm_FD_192503 | JGI IMG/M metagenome (GOLD analysis project Ga0265295, IMG submission 192503) | Leachate microbial communities from a municipal landfill in Southern Ontario, Canada - Methane capture system biofilm | ecosystem: Engineered > Solid waste > Landfill > Unclassified ... | reverse complement strand
GATGCTTGTTAGCAGTATAGGCTGGCTTAACCGCACATACAGTATGCGCGGTTGAAAATAGCTAAGTCTTTGCCTGAAGCAGTGTTTTGCGGGGGTTGAGGAGAGGCAATAACGTTGTCTGTGCTGAGCATATCCCTTTTTCATCGGTATATTCCTTGATTGCAGCTAATCAAGCACAAATGACGTCTCTTTGTGTCGCTTTGTATTAGATCCTACTTTACATTTTGAAAGCCTGCAAAGAATTTTGTGTAAATGGTTACAGCCGGTTACCTCAGCTGCTAGAGAGATAATCGATGGCCAACTCTAATGATCGGGAATAGGCTTGCGGGATAAAAATCACACATGAGATCTAAGCATTCCAAGCAAGGTGGGTTGCGCGGCCAGAAACAAGTTGGGCAGCGATTGTGCAGAAATATCACCTGGGAGCAGGGAGTTATGGCTATTTATAGTGCGAGCGGGGAACGCCTCAGGCCTCAAGACTTTATCTGAATTGGCGAAAAAGACCGTATTTCATGGGCTAGGCGACAATGCATCGCAATCTGATTATCCTCGTAGTCTCTGCCGATGAGCCTGTTTCGATGAAAATTCAAGGAACCTACACCGTAAAGGTATCAGTAGTTCATATGTAGACGGGCTGTCAGAAATATCATCGCCACTCCGGTGAATAGAAGCTCCAGCCCCAGAAAAAAGCCGATTACCCAAGTTCCGGTTTCGGGTAAGCCGGATACAATAAGGATTGTCAGCAGAAAATTCAATGCGGCTCCGGTGAAATACCAGCCGGAAGGGACTCCACCTTTACGTGCGGCCAAGGCGTAACGCAGGCGGATTATCCCTGCGGTTACAAACATAAGAGCGAGCAGAAGGGTCAGGCCGATAGCACTGCCTAGCGGAGCGATAAGCATGATCAAACCAACCAAAAGATATAGAATCCCAGAACCACGATAGAATGAGACTCTGGAGCGTTGCGATAGAGTGTGAATAAGCTGGATTGTTCCTGCCAGCACAAGTAGTACTCCGAAGAAGATAATCGTAACCATGGTAGTAAAGAAGGCACCAGCGATTGCCAGAAGTCCTAATAAGGTCAGAACTATCCCCATACCCAGAAACCAGCTATTTAAACTTCTGATCTCATGTTTGCTGTGGGAAGAAAAAATCGTCTGATTCAATTTGTCCTCCTGCCTCGTGCGGTTGGCCTCAGCCTCTTCTTCAGGTCCATATTCAGATACGATACAGCCCCGCAATATAGTCGTTAATCGCGTTGGCATTGTATTCGCGCTGCAGCATGGGCCCCTGTTGCAGCCATGGATTCAACGCGGTAAAATCATCCTCTTCGTGCTGGTATAGAATCCCCGTGGGGATGCGCTCTTCCCACTCCAAGGCCAGTTGCATGGCACTCTGGCGATCACTTACATCGTGATCCAGGGTGGTAATATCCACCGCCCGTTCTCTGTACCAGGCAAAAGTATTCAGATGGTTGAATGTGACGCAGGGCTGCAGAATATCTATCAGACTGAAGCCCTTATAGTTCATGGCTGCCTGAATCAACTCAGCCAGCTGTTCTTTTTGACCCGCAAATCCACGTGCCACAAAACCAGCGCCGAGGCTCAGAGCCACAGCTAGAGGGTGGAAGGGGCGGTTGCTGACCCCGTGGCTCTGAATGCTGGTGAGCATATTTCTATCTGTGGTAGGGGACGCCTGCCCCTTGGTGAGGCCATAAATCTGGTTATTGTGAACCAGCAGGGTAAGGTCCATGTTGCGCCGTATGGCGTGAATAAAGTGATTGCCCCCCTCACCATAACAGTCTCCGTCGCCGGAATTAACCACCACATTGAGATTGTGGTTGGCCAGTTTGGCACCGCTGGCTACTGCCAATGCGCGTCCGTGTAGGGCGTGGATAAAGTTGCATTCGAGAAAATGAGGCGTTTTTCCCGCCTGGCCAATGCCTGAAACGAGCAACAGCTCATGCGGAGCAAGTTTTTGAGCTACGAAGGCCATTTTCATAGCGGGTAAGATGCCGAAATTACCACACCCTGGGCACCATTGATTCTCATAGTTACTGGTATAATCTTCCATTGTGACCATGGGGTTAACCTCCTATCTTTGCAACAGTTTCGTCTACTATACGGGTTACTTCAAGAGGCCTGCCGTCGTACTGAAAAATAGAATCTTCCGGTTCCACACCCAACTCGGCGCGGAGCATCCATCCCAACTGGCCGGTGGCGTTTTGCTCCACCAGTAGCCACTTGCGCCCGCAGAGCAGGCTTAGGAGCGGCTCTTGAGGTAGCGGCCAAATGTCAACCAGATGTGCCAAACCAACATCAAGGCCTTGAGCGCGTAATTTCTCTACTGCTTCATACACCATTCCATAGCTGGAGCCCCAGCTTACCAGGAGCCAGTCCGCCTGTTCATGGTGCAATAGCGGCGGACGCTGTTCCTGTTTCATGGCGGGGAGCTTAGCTAGGCGTTTGTTCACCATGGCGATGCGGTTTTCCCGATTTTCGCTTGAGTGGCCATCCGGCGTGTGTTCATTGCCTGTGGCTTTTACCAGTGCCTGACTTTGACATGGGAACAGGCGAGGAGAAATGCCATTTTCTGTAAAGGCAAAGCGTGCGTAGGTTTCAGGTTTTGCTGGGGGCTTTGGCATCGGGATGGGTGCCGCATCAGGGCTTATTTCAAGTTTTTCCATTACCAGCATGGAGGTGTTGACTAGATACTGATCCACCAGCACCATCACCGGAACTTGGTAGGTGTCGGCCAGATGAAAAGCGCGCTGCATGGTGTAAAAACAATCAGCCACGGTGGCCGGAGCCAGAACAAAGCGGGGGAATTCATCTTGGGCGGCATGCAGGGTGAAGAGTAAATCACCCTGACCGGTGCGAGTGGGCAATCCGGTCGCTGGGCCGGGACGCTGAGCATTGATGAGCACCAGTGGAGTCTCGGTGGTGGCGGCCAGCCCTATCCCTTCAACCATCAGAGAAAACCCGCCGCCGCTGGTGGCCGTAAGCGCTCGACAGCCGGCAAAATTAGCACCTGTTACCATGTTGATCGCAGCTATTTCATCTTCAGCCTGTTCCACTACTAGAGGGAAATGCTCTGCGAGTTGCACCAGCTGAGTCATGATGCCGGTGGCCGGCGACATGGGGTAAAAGGCACCCACGCGACACCCTGCAGCAACTGCGCCCAAAGCCAAGGTGCTGGCGCCGTCAAGGAGTGCTCCCGTCGTTTGTTGCTCTTCCCAGGTGAGATCCCACCCTTTTAAGTCAGATTGAGCGACACTGTTAAAGCCAGCTTTAAGTGCCTTTTGGTTGATTGCTCCAATTTTTTCTTCTTCGGTTCCAAAGAGTTCTTGTACCACTTTTTGGCACAGCTCCTCACCAGCACCCAACAGGGCCAGGCACGCGGCTGCGGCCACAGTGTTTTGCGCCGCCTTGTTGCCCGCCTCTTTTGCCAGAGCAGTAAAGTCGATGTGCAGCGTGCGGTGCTGGGTGGGATCCTGATCCGGCCTGCACAGGACAATAGCATCCTTTTTTAATTCAGAAGCATGTTGTGTATACGTGACGCCATCAAGGTCCACCAGCACATCTACCTCTTGAGCCGGAGCCAGTATTGGTGAATCACTGATGCGCACTTGAAAAAAATTATGCCCACCGCGCACGCGTGATTCATAATCGTTGATGGCTAGAAAAAAGTAGCCAGCCTGGCGACACACACGACAGAGCAGGTCGCCCACGGTTTGAAGCCCCTGTCCTGCTTCACCTCCGATTTTAACGGTCATATCCACAGCCATGAAAACTTCCCCCCTCTTGAACTTGGTATCGACAGCTTTAGGCAGAATGTTGTCTATCAAGAAACCTGCCAACGATCTGTCTCTATAAAAAATGCCCTGTTTTTGGTGTGTGCATGAATCTGTGTTTGAAGTTCAATCCTAACATCCCCACTTGGAGAATCAACCTTGGAGGCATAATAAATCGATGATTTAAACCCGAAAAATGCACATCCGCGAGAATGGCAGGAATATCTCGAGGAAATTCGTCTGGGTCTAAAATTAGTAGACAGAGCGCGGATGTTCTGATATACAAATATATATATATTCGAATAATTAGATTAGTTTTTAACGAAGGATGATTGTATGGCACAAGTATGTCCGATATCATTTCAACAAGTTAACGCAAAAGCGGCTCAGTTGAATGCCGCGCTTACGCTTATGTGTGCAGTTCTTTTTCTGTTTACTGACGCCAAATGGGTCATGGTGCTGTTGACGGCTGATTTACTTGTCCGCGGATTCTGGAAACCTTCTTACAGCCTGTTCAGTGTAACCAGTGAGGCTGTCCTACGCTGGGGCAAAGTAAAGCCTGTACTGACCAATGCGGGGCCCAAGTTATTCGCCGCTAAAATCGGATTTGCGTTCTCAGTCCTGATTACGCTGGGATGGATGTCTGGTTTTTATATCAGTGCTGCCTTTTTAGCCGCAATCTTAGCCCTATTTGCCACACTGGAAGCAGGGTTCAATTTCTGCGTGGCGTGCAAGGTGTACCCGCTGTTGCAGCGCAGCCGCAGAGTAATTTAAGAGGAGCGCGAAGTCTCGTTGGTCTTCGCCTGATTCAGCTTTTGGTGGTACGTATGATTTTCCCCCCAAGCCGCCATCACTTCCAGAACAGGACAAAGTGTGGAACCGTATGTTGTCATGGAGTATTCCACGTGCGGTGGAACTGTTTGGAACACCTCCCTTTGAATGATTCCCTCATGTTCAAGTTCTCTTAGCTGCTGGCTGAGCATTTTGGGGGTAATTCCGGACACCTCACGGGTAAGTTCGTTAAACCTCCTGGGAATTTTATGGATGCTCCAGAGGATCATTGGCTTCCATTTGCCACTCATTACCTGCAAGGTGATCTTGACCGTTTCGCAGGACATTCAATACATTCCTTTCGTAAGCTTTCCTGTAGGTAAGTTGGTTACTTAATAGTGCGTACTTGGCAAATCGCTCCCCAGTTTTTATCATGTCCAGAACATTTTATCCATATAACGCAAGGAGAAAAGCAAGATGACGAGTACTTGGGATACCGTAGTGTTGGGAGGCGGGCCTGCTGGATTTATGGCGGCACTGCATCTGCAGATGGCTGGCAAGAAGGTGTGTTTGGTGGAAGCTGGCTCCGCACGTCTTGGTGGTGTGTGTCTGCATGAGGGGTGCATGCCCACCAAGTCTTTGCTCAAGACGGCAGAAATATATGCGCAGCTGCGCCAGGCTGAGGAGTATGGGTTGCAAGCGAAGGTGGAGCCGGTGGATCTGCAACAGGCGGTGGCGCGTAAAAATACCCATCTACAGTCTCTGAATAACCAGATACAGCAGATGTTTGAGCAATCAGGAGTGCATGTACAGGTGGGTCACGGGGCTTTTATCTCTCCAGCAGAAATTGAAGTGGTGCACGGAAATGAACGTATCCGTCTTAAAGCACAAAGTTTTATTATTGCCACAGGCTCAAGGCCGCGAGATGTGAGGGGGTTGTCTGTAGACGGGGACCTAGTGCTCAACAGTACGCAGATGTTGAACAATACGCGGATGCCTCAGCGTCTTCTAGTCGTGGGTGGGGGCGCTATCGGCTGCGAGTTTGCCAGTATGTACCAAGCCTTTGGCGCACATGTGACGCTGCTGGAAAGTGCACCTCAACTCCTACCCCGGGAGGACGCAGATACCGCTGCGGCCCTGCAGCAGGGGCTGGAAAAACGCGGTGTGCATGTACTCACAGGCAGCAGCGCAACCATAGTGGAGTTGAAGCCGAATTCGGTAGAAGTAGAAATTTGTGGTGGAACCAACGAACATCAGTTTTTTGATCAGGTGCTGATTGCCGTTGGCAGACAGCCGAATACAGAGGGCCTACAGCTGCAACACGCTGGCGTGGTCATGTCAGGCCCCTTTATTCAGGTGGATAAACATTTGCGCACCAGCCAGCCACACATATACGCTGCTGGAGATGTCGTGGATACTATGATGTTGGCGCATACGGCTGAACAGGAGAGTGGAGTGGTGGTTGCGAATCTGTTGGGTAAAAATGAAGAACTCCGCAACCACGCCATACCTAGGGTAGTATACTCTTTCCCACAGGTTGCGGCTGTGGGTGCTTTAGAGAACGATCTGCCTGCGGGGTCTTTTACAGTGTTACAACAACCCTTCGCAGAAAATGGCAAGGCTCTAGTGGATCAACGCCAGGAGGGACATGTTAAGATACTGGTGGATAAACAAACCCAGCGTCTTCTTGGTGCGGCTATTGTGGGCGATCACGCCACTGAGCTGATTCATGAGCTGACTTTGGCCGTAACTCTTGGGTTGCCATTGCAGGCTTTGCAACAAACAGTGCATGCACACCCAACCTTGGCAGAGACGATCTGGAAACTGGCCAAAAGCGTGGCATGATTTTAATGCCCAGGTTTTTTGTTTATTTCTGACGAGTCTCCATTTATTGGTGAGATTTTCCATACCATAAGGTGCGGAAACAAAAAGGCCCTTGTATTTACAAGGGCCTTTTTTGTGCCAATTTTCTTTTACAGTTACGTTACTTTTGATGCTTAGAGCAGCCCTTTTACCGCGTTCAGGGCTCCGGGGTAGTTAGGCTCATCGGTTACCTCTGGAACAATTTCACGATATGCCACCGTACCATTGGCGTCAATTACATACACCGCACGCGCCAACAGCTTGAGTTCATCAATCATCAGGCCGTAGTTGAAGCCGAAGCTCCGGTCTTGGTAGTCTGAGAGGAGTTGCATCCGCGCGACATCATTTCTGACGCACCAGCGCTTCTGGGCGAAGGGTAGGTCCATGCTGATGGCGTAGACCACAACGTCGCGCGGTAGGACCGAAACATCTTGGTTGAATCTGCGCGTCATGATGTCACATACATCGGTATCGATGGAGGGTACTACGGTTATCAGTTGGATCTTGCCCTTGGCACTGTCACGGGTTACTGGCTTCAGATCGGTGTCTACCACCTTGAAATCGGGAGCCTTACTGCCGACGTCAATATCGGGACCGAGCAGAGTCATTGGTTTCTTTTTGAAGGTGATTATACCGGTACGTTTTTCTGCCATGGTTGACCTCCTTTAGTCTGTTTTTGTACAAAATAGCTTTCACCCCCCCGCAACACATGCGCTGATTGGAAGTTTGGGGTGAGCGTGTGGCTACACTGTTCAGGCTAACATTCAATCTACCCATGTCAACGGGCAACGCCGTCTCACACAGTGGACAGAGGGCGTGGTGCCTTTTTTATAGCATCACACCCTCTGAACATGATTGAGTGGGTATTCACGTAGCTGCTTAGATGGCGGCAGCGTTTTCTATCACAAGGGTCGGTTGAGGGGTTGTGTTGGTGCTCGGTGGCAGAATTGGGTGTTGGATCAACGGCTGATCCCCACTGAGCGCCCGCAGAAAACTGGTTATTTTGGCAGATTCATCCTTGTTCAGCTTCATACCCAGCTGGGAGCTGCTCATGATTTCAACGGCGTCGTTTAAATCCCATACCTTACCGGAATGGAAGTATGGGTAGGTTAACGCAACGTTGCGCAGCGCTGGTGAGCGGAATACATACTCATCTGCGGCGGTGTTGGTGACCTGGAAGCGGCCTTTATCTCCACGGGGAAGCAGGTCGGCGTTGGGTTTTTCAACTACACCGAAGGGGAAATACCCGGTGCCGCCGAGGTTTACCCCGTTATGGCAGGCAATACAACCTTTGTTGATGAACAGCTCCAGCCCTTGCTTTTGCTCTGCACTCAGGGCGTTATCGTCGCCGGCCATAAAGCGGTCTAGTCCATCATTGGGGGTAAGCAGAGTCGCTTCGAATATTTCGATGGCATCAGCCATGTTGTCAAAGGTAACCGGATCCTTCTTTCCAGGGAACGCCTGCTCAAACAACTTGACATACTCAGGCATAGATTTCAGGGTCTTGATAACGTTTTCAGGGGTGTTATTCATCTCAACCGATGCCTGAACCGGCCCCTTGGACTGCTCGGCCAGATCCTTAGCGCGACCATCCCAGAACTGGGCGGTGTTAAATACAGCATTGTATGTGGTGGGTGCATTGCGCGGCCCTTTTTGCCAGCCGTGGCCAGTCGAGGTCTCCTGTAGATCGCCACCGGCAAGACCGACGTTGTGGCAGGTTTGACAACTGATCAGCTGCGATGCAGACAGGCGTGGCTCAAAGTAGAGCATATGCCCAAGTTTCAGTTTTTCCGCGGTGGCTGGATTGCTCTTAAGCGCAGGTGCGCTCAGCGGGATAGGTTTGAACACGTTCTTGCTCGTGGAACGCAGCGCGTCGGCAGAGGCAAATGCCATGGAGGAGACTGTCAGCAACAGGGTGGCAGCAAGTGCAATAAAACGTTTCATGGTTCATACTCCTTTGGATAAAATAACATGAAAGTTAAAGGAGAAGCTGGAAGTACGCTTTCTCCATTAAGCTAAATTCTGCTTAATACTTAATACTATCTAAGTTTTGCCTATTTACAAGGCAGTTACGCGATATGCCAGAGGTGGCAATGTTGCAGGTGTTGAAAAGATGCGAAAGGAAAAGCCTTCTTAACATGTGCGCTCAGAAGGCTTTCCGAGTGAGAGCAGAGCTTTTTTAGCTACAGAAGACCGAAACTTTTCAGCAGTTTCAGTGCTCCAAAATAGGATGCCACAATGAGAATTGTCCACAGAGTCAGTAAAAGCATGTTATGCCTCCTTGGTTTAATAGCTTTGCTTGTCGGATATGATTTCGTCTAACGACAGTTTTTCCCGGTCCATATGCCGCCACACCCAGACGATGTAGGCCACCACTCCAGGAATCAGCAGTGCCACATAGCTCATCATAGTGAGTGTGTAGTGGCTGCTAGAGGCGTTGTAGATAGTCAGGCTGCTATCCAGGTCGAGTTTTGACGGGTAGAAGGCGGTATTGTTGTATCCGGCCAGAAAGAAAATGGCGAGCACTGTAAGTACTGTACCCAGGCCCGCCGGCCATATCCCGCGCACCGAAGCGGTGAAGTAGTTAAGTGTCACTCCCGCAGTAACCAGAATCAGCCCACTTACGAGTAAAATCAGATTTAGCGGCATCTCAATAAGGTTGTGCAGATATTTATGTGTTTCTATAAATATGCTGCCATCCACAGGGTTTACGCCAAAACCATCCATGGTCAGAAGGCGGGCCAGCACATAGAGGAGAAACGGCAGCGCACAGACGAAGTTCAGCCCCGCAGAATTTTTAAGCCGCTGTATAAGGTCGGTCTCATCGAGATGGTTGCTCAGATATAGGGCTCCGAGGGTGCGTGCCAGAAACACTAGGAACATGCCCAAACTCAGGTTGAACAGGCTAAAGGCAGCTTCGAGGCCGCGCAGGGGATGTCCCCACTGCACGAAGTTGTAGTCGTTCAGGGTGAAAGCGGAACCAGTGAAAAATGTCCCCACCGCGGTTCCAATTAAAAGAATCCCCACTGAACCGTTGATGAACATGAACACTTCAAAGGTCTTTTGTCCTAGAAAATTGTTGGGCTTGGTGCGAAATTCATAGCTTACTGCTTGGATTATGAAGGTAAACAGAATGGCAATCCACACCCAGTAGGCGCCGCCGAAGCTGGAGGCATAAAACAATGGAAATGAGGCGTAGAAGGCACCGCCGAACAGAACCAGAGTGGTGAAGGTCAACTCCCATTTGCGCCCAAGTGAGTTGACCATCAAGCTTTTTTCATCCTCCCCTTCAGGAACGGTCAGCAGCAGGGTTTGCCCACCTTGGACAAAGGTGAGGAATATAAATAGCGCTCCAACCAAGGACACGATAAACCACCAGAGTTGCTGTAGAGTTGACCAATCAAGGCTTCCAAACATAATTTATTCTCCTTCCGGGCCGATGGCAATCTGGTGCGTCATAATTTTCAGCTCAGCTATCAGCAGCGCGGTAAACAGCAATAGGAACAGAAAGAATGTGGTCATAACTGTTCCCGTATCCAGATTGGAACGTGCCAGGGTTACCGGCAGCATATCCTGAATCGCCCATGGCTGCCTGCCAACTTCGGACACAATCCAGCCAGCCTGCTGTGCCACATAACCCAAAAACATGCCAACCACTCCGAGTAGGAGCAGGGGATAGTTGCGCTCCAGAGTGCCGCGTTTAAGCAGGTACAGATATAGAACAAACAGCAGGATAAAGAAGGTTCCCAGACTAACCATGACGCGGAAGGCATAAAACGTCAGAGAAACCGGGGGTACAGCGTGTTCTACCGAGAGCAGGTGCCCATAGCCAAGATAGGCGCGGTGCTGGTCGAACACCTCAAGTGCAGCAGTGGCTCCAGTGGTGTCGCCATCTTTTTTCGCCTGTTTATATGCACCCAGAGCAGTGACTGCTTGTTTCCCGTAGCCTATTTTCTCATCCACTCCCATGATGTTATGCGTCGTATTCCCATAAAGTAGATCATCAATGCCGGGGACAAAGCCGTTGAAATCACGGGTGGCGAGCAGGCTCAAGATCTTGGGGATTTCGATTTTGAATAGGAATGAATCCTGCTCATCGCCCGGTTGTTTGAAGGGGTTGGGCACCCCCATAGCCACCAGCCCGGCCCCAGAGGAGCCTGTATACAGCGCTTCCATGGCGGCGAGTTTCATGGGTTGGGTCGTCGAGGTGATGAAAGCGTGCTCGTCACCACTGAAGGCTACAAAGATAGAACTAAGTAAACCGAAGACACACGCCACCGTGATGGAGCGCAGGGCGAATTTCTTGTGTTTGTTGCGTAGCAGGTACCAGCTGGAGATCCCTACGACAAACAGAGACGCCAGCAGAAATCCAGAGCTGGTGGCGTGGACAAAATGGCCGATGGCTACAGGCGAGGAGATAACCTCCCACAGGTTGTGCATTTCAAAACGGGCTGAGTCCGGGTTGAAGGTCATCCCAACCGGGTGCTGCATCCAGCCGTTGGCCACCAATATCCACAAGGCGGAGAGGCTGGAGCCCACCGCCACCATCCAGGTGGAGAACAGGTGCATGCGCGTGGATACACGCTCCCAACCGAAAAACATAACCGCAAAGAAGGTGGCTTCAAGGAAGAACGCCAAGATCCCTTCAATGGCCAGAGGCGCACCGAATATGTCCCCCACTATCCAGGAGTAGTTGGACCAGTTGGTGCCAAACTCAAATTCCAGGATAATGCCGGTAGCGACACCGATGGCGAAGTTAATACCGAACAGGGTCATCCAGAATTTGGTCAGATTCTTCCATTGCTGGTTGCCGGTTTTTACATATATGGATTCGAAGAATGCACACAGGAACGAAAGCCCCAGAGTCAGAGGGACAAAAATCCAGTGGTACATGGCAGTCAGGGCAAATGTGGCGCGCGCCCAGTTGACCATGCTGAGGTCTAGGTTTTCAATCACGGGTTGCCTCCTGGTTTAAGTAATGGTGGGAGAATACAGATGGTAAACAAATTGTTATATCAGTGCGGTGTCTGTTTAGAGCCGAGCTGAGAGTGCTCTTGGATTTCAGTCAGGTTTGTAAGAACATGACTGGCACGCTCGGCATCAGAAGAGAAATTGGTGGCCAGAAAGTTGGGGAAGAAAAAGACCTTCAGAACCGCAAACATTATAAACAGTTTGATGAAAATGATCTTCCATAGGGTCTTTCCGACTACCATGGAACGGAACCCATCACGGTAAAACGTGTACACGTGTTGCAATGGCATCCTAGCCTCCTTAGGCTGCGAGACTTTGGGGAATTCTGAATTAGTAATCAATTATTACCTTTATGGTTGTATTTACTCCGCACCAATGTGGATGTCAAGACAATTTTGGTCTGCATTGTGGGCGCACGTGGTCGGCCCTTGTTCCAGCGTTAACAAAAGCAGCCCGTAAAATAGCTAAAAATCACGCTCCCGTTTTTACACGTCCGGTTTGTGGCAGAACAGGCACCGATTAGGATCGGGATGCTCAGGGGGGAACTCGAGGCCTGGCTTGCCGTGGCAGTCTTTACAGTATTGTTCTGCCGCCTTTTTTCCTTCTTGCTGGAATATTAACTGATATTCTGCATGGATATCGTCCACAGGCATGTGTGGCGTTGTCTCTTCAGGAGCCAACCATAAAAATACAATAACCGCAGCACCTATCCCTAAGGTGATAATGTCTCGTTTGGTCACGTCTTAACCTTTCTGCCTTACGCTTGACGGATTGTGATTATATCCGTCTTTCAAATATAGATTCAGTCTCCGCGCATGAAGACCAGGTATATGAATAAAAACACAAGGGCAGTGCCACCGCCAACGAAAATAAATAAGCTGTCGGAGGAATGCTCCAAATCAGTTCCGCTGCTTCGAACAAAATATATCAGTGCGATTAATCCGGCCAAAGTAAGGGTGCAGGAAAGAAGCAGGCGCCATTTCAGCCACAGACAGATAGCGATAAACAACACTGCTCCGATAATAAACCATGGATTGTACAGGAGGTTTAAATCCGAAATATAGCGGATAATCGTTGATGTATTCAGTGGTTTGAGCCATTCTATGAACGCTTCCATGGCAGATTTCCATTCAAGTAGAGTCAAAGGAGCAATTTTGGCGGCAAGTGCGCTGTCTGAAGGTATTTTTTCCTACCTGCACAAAGTAGCACGACCGACGCAAAACGCAAAAATTAAAGCATCCAAGTGAAAACCCACACTTTGATTCCTAGAGGGTAGACAGTTACAGTCGTTCAAACTCTGGCGCGGTGCTAAATGATATGCCCTTGGGAGAGGGGTGTCTCTATATGTTTTTATGCCTGTATGGGAGAAGCGTACCGCATTTTTTTTTCTTATAACAACGAGGTTGTAGTGCCACAACGAACAATAGGTGTCTTTGATTCAGGTGTAGGTGGTCTGACAGTGTTGCAGGCCATCCGTAAGTATCTTCCCGAAGAAGACCTGATCTATTTGGGAGATACGGCCAGAGTCCCATATGGAACCAAAAGCCCAGAGACTGTCCTGCGTTATGCTTTACAGGCGGCAGAATTTTTGTGTGCGCATCATGTCAAAATGATTGTTGTGGCATGCAATACTGCTTCTTCTGTGGCATTGCAAATTTTAACCCATCATTTCAATGTCCCCGTGGTTGGGGTAATTGTCCCCGGAGCACAGGAGGCCGTCAGGGTTTCCACCTCCGGTCGCATCGGTGTGATTGGAACCGAAGGGACTGTCAATAGCGGAGCCTATCAACATGAGATAAGCACCCTGCGTGACGGAGTCCAGGTTTTTAGCGCGGTATGCCCGCTATTCGTCCCCCTGGCGGAAGAGGGATGGGCCAGCCACGAAATTGCTCGCCTGGCGGCACGTGAGTATTTACAGCCTCTACTGCATGAAAATATCGATACTTTGGTACTGGGATGCACCCACTATCCACTTCTTAAGGATACCCTGCGTCAGGTGCTGCCAGCACAGGTGAGTATGGTCGATTCCGCTACGCAGACCGCAATGACGGTCAAGTATTTGTTGCAACACAACTGCACCTTGCGCCACGACAAGCTCGAGCGCATAGGGAGTTGCCGTTTTTACGTCACCGATGTCCCTACAAGATTCGTCCGGGTTGGCAGCGCCTTTCTGGGGGAAGAATTAAAGGGAGTGGAGCGGGTAACCCTGCCTGCCATTTCTCCTGATATGATGAGGTTGCCATGATCCCGTTTTATGTCAAAAATAAAAATATTGTGCGCATAGTATTGTTTTTACTTGGGTTGGTTTGCGTGGGAATAATTGTAGGACGGATGTTTGTGGATATCCGCCCAGTGCCACAAGATAGTGATGGCCCGCGCACCGCGGTAGTGCAAGAGGAGATCTCTTTGTATTTTGGAGATCCTGATGCCAATGGTCTGCTGGAAGAAAGACGTACAGTGCCTCAGGCCGGGGATGATTTCACCGCATTGAGCCAGATAGTCAATGAGCTTGCACGAGGGCCAGAAGCGGAAGGAATGACTGCGGTTATTCCCGCACAGACTCGATTGCTGGGGGTGCGTAAGATCGATGACCATACCCTGAAACTGGATTTCAACCGCGAGCTGGCGCAGTATCATCCCGGAGGCAGCAGTTCTGAATTACTCAGCGTCCACGCCCTGACCAATTCCATTGCAGCGCATATGCCTGAATTTACGCAGTTTGAATTCTGGATAGAAGGAAACAGGGTAGAAAGTTTAAAGGGACATGTGGATCTTAGCCGACCGGTCAGACTTGATTCTAACTGGGTCAGAATGGATTCAAAGCTGCTGGATCCGCTGGCACCGCAATGATTTTTTCTCTTGAATTGAAGCTACAAAGTTGAATCCCGAAACCATACAACGACTGGAGAGATAGGCTGATGCATGAATTTATGCGCGCTCTGGATGAGCATGTACTTATTCTGGATGGCGCTATGGGGACAATGCTGCAGGCGCGCGGACTTAAAGCCGGTGACTGCCCCGAACAGATGATTCTCGATGCACCTGAAATAGTAGAAGGGGTTCATCGTGAATACGCTGCCGCCGGAGCTCAAGTAATAGTCAGTAACACCTTTGGCGCAAATCGCACCAAACTGGCACACTACGGACTGCAGGAACGGGTGGAAGAGATAAACCGCCGCGGTATTGAGCTGGCACGCCGTGCCGCAGGTGATACAGGTTTTGTTGTGGGGAGCATCGGCCCGAGTGGACGCTTTCTTGAACCTGTGGGCGACGCCGGTTTTGATGAGATGGTAGAGGTGTTCGGCGAGCAGGTGTGCGCCTTTACTGCCGCTGGGGCGGACGCCATCAGCTGCGAAACTTTTCTGGATATTCGTGAGCTTAAAGCCGCAATCATAGCGTGCCACACCTACTCTACTCTGCCGGTAATCGCTATGATGACCTTTGACGACGGCGGGCGCA
>Ga0265295_1006062_pt1 | contig 14857 bp, 14 predicted proteins | sample Munlansysbiofilm_FD_192503 | JGI IMG/M metagenome (GOLD analysis project Ga0265295, IMG submission 192503) | Leachate microbial communities from a municipal landfill in Southern Ontario, Canada - Methane capture system biofilm | ecosystem: Engineered > Solid waste > Landfill > Unclassified ... | reverse complement strand
GGAAAATCGGCCTTGCCACCTGCTTTGACCTGAGGTTCCCGGAACTGTTTCGCACCATGGTGGACAGGGGTGCCGAGATCTTTCTTGTATGCTCTGCCTGGCCCTATCCGAGATTTGAAGCCTGGCAGTTGCTCAACAGGGTGAGAGCCCTTGAAAATCAATCTTTCCTGATCTCATCCAACGCCGTTGGCATGAATAGAGGCGTTCAGTATGTGGGCCACAGTGTGGTGGTGGATCCCTGGGGAACGGTTGTGGCGGGAGCCGGTGACCTGGAACAGATTGTACGCTGCGAGATTGATATTACCGGGGTAACCCTGGCACGGAAAACCTTTCCCGCCCTTGCCGGGAGGGTGGAGTGGCTCAATTAAAACTCTTACTCTTTTCCATCTTGATGATCCTGAGCTGCAGCCTCTGGGCTTTTTGATGCCTTTTCCGCTATTGTTTTTTTATACTGATATCTGAGCATGGTGTTTCAGGTTAAGCATCTTAGCAGCACTGGTCTCATTGCCCTTTGCAAGGATCATGGCCTGGGAAAAATAAAATTCATCCAGATAGGATCTCATGGCATCCAGATCAACCCCTTCAAAAGAGAGAGGTTTTAAGGCCAGGGGTGGAGCATCGTTTACATCATCACAGGATGAAAGATCGTCAAGGCCTAAATCTGCCAGCGTCAATTCATGGCCCTCTGCCATAAAAACAACCGGGGGAAAGAAATAACTCCCACCGGGATTTGCGGTTCGGGCGTTATCTCTGTCGTGGCAGAATTGTTGAGAACCTCTATCATGATGCCCGACGGTCGGCTGAACAAGAATTTTGCCACGCCAGCCCTTGAGATGGATGGGGGTCACCTTTCTTCAGAAGGATATCAGGGCCGTTCAGCTCGGTAAATCCGCCCTGATCACCGGCATTGAGTTCCTAGGCAGGGCAGCAGGAACCGGGGCCGTCATGGCCCTGTGCGATGAAAAAAACAGAGGAAAAATAGAGGCGCTTGCGGAGGGTGTCACCGTGGTTGACCTTGCCCTGAGTGCGGAGTTTCAGGAGCAATTTATTAAAAGCCTTGGCTTTCCGGAACCAGTTTAACCTGACCTTGTTTCAACACATTCTTTCTGCCCTTTGTAGACGTGCCTGCTCTTCCTCCCATGCCTCTTTGATCTCCTGGAGTACCGCATCCACATCAGCGACCTCAGTGTTATCCTCAAAAAGACCGGTCAGTTTGACTTCGGGGTTTAATTCTCCGCTGTCGTAAAGGGCCCAGATCTCTTTGGCGTATTGGCTGCCTGCCAATTCAGGGGCAAACCTTGCATAGTAGTCTGTGATATTGTTAATGTCGCGTTCCAGCATCCTCTGGGCGTGGTTGTTTACCGTGGCATCAACCGCCTGGGGAAGATCGATAATCACGGGGCCCGATTCATTCAGCAGGATGTTAAATTCTGACAGGTCTCCGTGTACGATTCCTGCGGCCAGCATGCGCATCACATATTTCATCACAACGGCATGATCTTGAAGTGCCTGGTCAGCGGACATGGACACATCGCTCAGTCTTGGTGCTACCTTTCCCTGATCGTCCGTGATCAGCTCCATCAGCAGTACGCCGTCGAAACATCCATAGGGTTTTGGGGCACGTACGTCGATATCGGCCAGTCGATAAAGGGCATCCACCTCGGCGGTCTGCCAGATCTCTTCCTCCTGGTTACGCCCGAATCTGGAGTGCTTTTCCATGGCCCTTGCACGCCGCGTATTGCGGACCTTCCGCCCCTCCCTGTATTGGACTGCCTGCTTGAAGCTTCGCTGTTCTGCCTCTTTGTACACCTTGGCGCAGCGGATTTCAGATCCACAGCGCACCACATATACGTCGGCCTCTTTGCCGCTCATCAGCTGGCGGATGACTTCATCCACCAGACCTTCATCAACCAGGGGTTGGAGTCGTTTTGGAGTTTTCATACTGTCCTTATACCTTATTTCAACACGGGATGGAACATTAAAAAAAATCATCCCTTATGAACTAGGCGTGGTTTCTATCTGTTAACGCACTCCAAGGAGACCATACTTATTTAAAAAAAGTGGGCTGAACCTGAAAGGTTAGGCCCTGTTTTCCTGTCCCAATCCTTTCTCCAATTCTGTTCAGGGGCGTTTCTAAGTGTTTAATGGATTCCCACAGCCTCTCACATTGCGTCATGTTTGATTGGGGCGGAATCACAGGCTTATAAGTTTGCGTTTTGCAATATATGCATGCCACAGGACTATGGCAAGAATGGATCGAAGGGGTTTGTGTCGCTCTGATACTTTCTGGATCTCTGTTTTTGAGGGGTTTTTATCGATCAATTGATTCTCCACCATGGATTTAACCAGTGCCAGATCTCCAATGGGAAAGACATCCAAGCGGTTCAAGCAGAACAAGAGATACACATCACAGGTCCAGTTGCCTATGCCTTTTACCGTGATCAGTTTTTCCTTGACCTCTGTGTCAGGAAGGGTTGAAATTTTAGTAAGATCGAGGCGTTTTTCCAGGATTTCATTTGCCAGGATCTTGACGTAGCGGGTCTTTTGTCTGGAGAATCCACAGCTTTTAAAATCGCCCTCTTCAAGGCGGATAAGCTTTTCTGGTGTGACCGGGTTAATGAGAGCTTTGAGTTTTTTGTATACTGCCAGGGCAGAGGCAACAGATACCTGCTGTTCGAGGATGATTCGTACAAGCCCGTCAAACTCTGCCGATCTTGGTGAAAACAAAGGATAACCAAATGTCTTGATGATTTTCTGGATCTTTTTGTTGGTCTCTGCCAGCCTGTCGCAATAGTTTTTATAATTTGATGCTGTAAATCTTTGGATCATTAAAATTTCTTTTTGTCGTACTTTTCGATAATGATGGTTCGATCCTCTTCCGACATGGAGTTCATATATTTTTCCCCAGTCCCTTAGGCGAAGATGGAAGACTCACTTCAACGGAAAGTATGCTGAAGCCAAGCACCGGGTCAGGGTTGAATTGTTCGTTAAAAGTATTATTCTTTTTTATACCTATAATTGAAAGTGTTAATTCAGATATCCTGACATGAAAATCAGTGTTTTAGAAGGTTTTATAAAAAGAAAAAGCAGCATGTACTCTGTAATGGGGAAAACTTTTTAACTGGTAATAGAAAATTTAAAAGGAGGCTCTCAATGTACGATAAAAATGAACTTTGTGAGAAGATTAAAAGTATTTATCCCGATATTGGCCTATGTGGAATAGATATTAAGGTTGAATACGATGAAGATCAAAAAATGTGGGTCTTGTTTCTTAAAAAAGGGAACCGTGAAGCCAAGCATTTTCTTGAGGACGAGGACTTGAAAAAATGTATGGCTGGACAACAATGCGTCAGCCTGGGGCTTGAGGTCAGCCAGATTAAAGATTAAGATTTATCCGATTGAAGGGAACGTGATTACCATCAATACAGCTTCATTCTCAAACCTGGGTTCCTATTTTTTGACGGAATCAGTTAACGAACACAAGTTTTATAGCTCGAACGATAAAAGGGCCTTGATCAAAATGGATGATCAAAGCCCTTTTTCTTTTTTCTATTTGTTTGGTGATACCCTTAAATAAAGCTCTGCCGATCAGGTTTTGATAAAAAGCGCCTCCATAAGTCCTATGCGGTTCTCATCGAGGTTGGCCGTCATGGTTCGGCCGAACTCTCTGCCGTTGTTTCCGAAAATGATGTGGGGGCCAAGGGGTCGGGGAGGTGCTCCTTTTTTGGGGGCTGCCGCCAGCACCTTTTGCCACCATTCTTTTGCCTGATCGGTTGCATCATTGATAAAGTCAGGGGTAAATCCCGTTTCCATGGCCAGGGAGGTGAGGTGTTCCCGGGTTTCAAGGAACGAGATCCCGTGGGAGTCAGCCCAGGGCACGGGCAGATGAATCGCCAGGTTCTCCTTCTGGACTATTTCATGGAGAATCAGCCGGCCGCCAGGTTTTAAAACCCTGTGAAACTCCCTGAATGTCTTTTGTTTGTCGGCAATGTTCATCAGGGTGTGCTGGCACAGGACCACGTTAAAGGAGTTGTCTTCAATGTCAATATTTTTAAGGTCGCCCTGGATAAACGAGACCCTGTCCTCGAGACCTGTGGCCCGGGTGAGCATCCTGGCTGCCCTTACAAAGACCTCCACTATATCGATTCCCGTTACAGAGCTGTTGAAGTTTTCGCTTAAAAATCGCGAAGACCCGCCGATGCCGCAGCCTGCATCGAGGATTTTATCCGTTGATGCAAGGCCGCAACGTTCGCCCAGGGCCTGGGTGGCCAGATGCCCCCCGGTGTGGAGCTGGTCAATGATCGAGATGTCCCTGAGCTCAAGGCGGTCCGGATCTTTGCCTGCAAGTTCAAGGGCCTCTCTTATTTTGAGTTCAAGGTCGTCTGAGCTGTAATGATCGTCTATGTTCTTGTCCATCTGGGCTCCCGTTTCTCCTGGAATGCGGCAAGCCCTTCCTTTGCATCATTGGTGGCGCAAAGCTGGGTGAACATCTCTCCCATGTAGTCCAGGGCCTGGTGATAGGGCAGGTCGGACATGCCGTAGATGCCCCTTTTACCGCACTCCACGGCAAGGGGGCTTTTTTTTGCGAGTTTTTCGGCAAACTCCATGGTTGCCGAATCCAGCTGATCGTCGGGAACCACCCGGTTTATCATCCCAAGGCGCTCGGCCTCCTTTGCATCGATGATATCCCCTCCAAGAACCATCTCCAGAAGCTTTTTTCTTGATACAAGACGGGAGAGGGGAACGCCAGGTCCAAGGCAGATGAGCCCAACATTGATGGCAGTTGTTCCGAACTTTGCACTTTCAGATGCAATGGCAAGGTCTGCGGCAAACACAAGGCCCGCACCATTGGCAATGGCATAGCCCTTTACCGATGCGATCACAGGTTTTTTCATCTGGGCAATTGTTCGGTTGTGCTGGTCCATTTTTGCGATCATGGCCCTTAGTTCCCCAGGGGATTTGTCTTTAAACTCAGCAAGGTCTATGCCGGTTGAGAAGTGTTTTCCAGCAGCCTTTATCACCACAACCCTTACTCCGTCGTCTTCGTCAAGGTCTTTGAGGTAACGGTTCAAGAGGGCCGCAAATTCCTGGGTAAAGGTATTCTTCTGTTCCGGTCTGTTCAGGGTGATGGTTCCCACCCCGTTCTCTTTTTCCATGAGAACCGGTTGTTTGTCAGTCATGGGGCTCCTTATGGGGCTTTTTTTGATTGTTGAACTTCAGGATCGAAGCTCCTCCATGTTGGCGAAAAAATCGAGGACTTCGGGGTTCTTAAGGGCGTCTTTGTTCTTTACCTCCTGGCCGTGGACAACCTTTCGAACGGCAAGTTCTACCTTTTTCATGTTAAGGGTGTAGGGGATGTCCGGGACCGCCAGTACTTTGGCCGGCACATGGCGGGGGGAGGCGTTTTGCCGGATGTCGGCCTTGATCTTTTTAACAAGCTCATCGTTGAGCTCAATTCCTTGTTTAAGCTTTACAAACAGGATCACCCGCACGTCATTTTCCCAGTTCTGGCCGATTACAACACTGTCTTCAAGTTCCGGCATCTGCTCGAGGCGGCGGTAAATTTCAGCCGTGCCGATGCGCACACCTCCGGGATTCAAGGTTGCATCAGACCTTCCATACATGATCACCCCACCCCGTTCGGTGATCTCGATAAAGTCTCCGTGGGCCCAGACGCCGGGGAAATCGAGGAAATAGGCCGCCTCATACCGTGAACCGTCATCATCGTTCCAGAAGCTGATGGGCATGGAGGGGAAGGGGGCCGTACATACAAGCTCGCCCTGTTTGCCCACAACTGGTTGTCCGTTTTCGTCATAGGCAAACACCTTCATGCCAAGGCCCCTGCATTGCAGTTCCCCGGCATAGACAGGTCCCATGGGATTGCCAAGGGCAAAGCAGCCGTTGAGATCGGAGCCGCCTGAAATGGAGGCAAGCTGGATGTCTGATTTCACCTCGTCGTAGATGAACCCAAAGTCTTCCTTTGACAGGGGAGAGCCGGTGGATAGAACCGCCTTCAAGGCCGAAAGATCAAATTGTTTACCAGGCTTTACGCCTGCGTTTTTAAGGGCTGCGATATAGCCGGCGCTTGTGCCGAAAACCGTGACTCCTTCATCTTCTGCCATTTGCCAAAGGGTTTCAGGGCCTGGATGAAAGGGGTTGCCGTCAAAGAGCACCAGGGTTGCTCCGGTGGCAAGGGATGCCGTAAGCCAGTTCCACATCATCCATCCGCAGGTGGTGAAATAGAATATGGTGTCGTCGGGTTTAAGGTCGGTGTGCAGCACAAGCTCTTTCAGCTGGTGTAAAAGCACCCCCCCTCCACTCTGGACCATGCACTTTGGAAGCCCCGTGGTGCCGGATGAGTACATGATATACAGGGGATGGTCAAAGGGGAGCTGTTCAAATTCTATTTCAGTTGCCCCGGTGTCTTTAAAATCATCAAAAGAAACGGCGCTGGGAATGTTTGTGATATCGGGTTTTTCTTTGACATAGGGAACGACCACCACCCGTTCAATCGAGGGCAGCTCCTTTAAAATGCCTGCGATTTTTTCAAGGCTGTCCTGGGGTTTGCCCTTGAAGAAATACCCGTCGGCCGTGAACAGCACCCTTGGCCGGGTCTGGCCGAACCTGTCATGCACCCCCTTGATGCCGAAATCAGGCGAACACGAGGACCAGGTTGCGCCGATGCTCGTTGCCGCAAGCATGGCAATGATCGCCTCTGGCATATTTGGAATAAAACCAACTACCCGGTCACCGGGTTTTATCCCGGCTTTTTTAAGGGCCGATGCAACGGCGGCCGTTTCAAGGTAAAGCTCGTTAAAGGTCAGGGTGCGGCGAACCCGGTCTTCACCTCGAAAGATCAGGGCCGTGTTATCGTTGCGGTTTCTCAGCAGGTTCTCGGCAAAATTGAGCCGGGCTCCGGAAAACCAGGTGGCCCCGGGCATTTTTTTGGGGTCGTCGATAACCCTGTCGTAGGGGGTTGATGATTTTATACCGAGGAATTCCCACACCTTTGCCCAGAACAGCTCAAGGTTTTCAACCGACCACTGGTAAAGATCATCATAGGTCTTAAAGTCTGTACCCTGATCCCTGTTGATCTCCTGCATAAACCTATACATGTTGGTGCTTTCAATACGTTCTTTTGACGGTGTCCATAAAAGCTTTGCCATTGCTTTCTCCTGTCTAGGGTCGTTGGGAAATTCCCGTCGAAACATCACTGTCTAAGTCTCGACTTTAGAGCCCTCTTTATCAGCTTTTAGCAGTTAGCTCTTAGCTTTTAGCTAACAGCTAACTGCTAACTGCTAAAAGCTAACTCTGGCTCCGGCCGTGCCTGGTTATTCGTAGAGCACTGCAAGGATGGTTGCCCTGCCGTTCTTTCCCGTGATGAGATGGGGGGTGGTGGAAAGGTAGTAGACCGAGTCCCCGGGCTCGAGCTCATAGATTTTACCTCCGATGGATAGTTCGGCTACACCGTCCAGAACATAGATAAACTCCTCGCCGTTATGAACGGAAACCTCCTTGTCCGGGTTTTCTTCAAGCTGAACGATCAGGGCCTCCATGTGGCGTCCCTGGACCTCCGGGGCGAGGCTCATGTAGGAGTAGATGTTTTTATGCTCCTTATGGGAGGTTGATCGGGAGATCTTCTTTCTCTCGTTTTTCCGGGTGATTGAATAGAGCTGGGACCCAACACCTGAGACAAGTCTTCCAAGGGCTGAATCAAGGGCCCTGGAAAGTTTCATGACCGTTCCCAGCTGGGGCTGGACTTTTCCACTTTCAATGTCCTTGAGGCGCTGGCTGTCAAAACCTGTGAGGTTTGAAACCTCGTCAATGGACAGTCCTTTTTTTTCCCTCAGCTTTTTGATGCGCAGCCCCACCTCATCGATCTCACCCGGGGCTGAGGGTTTGATTTCACCGGTGAGATTTTCAAAGTAGTCTACGTTTATGTGGGGCAGGTTCTTATCTTTTTGCATGGTCCCTCCTGGGCCTGTTTTGTATATTATTCCCAACCCTGGGGCAGCAGTTGGTCTGGTTTTTCTCCTAATTTCTCTTTTAGTTTGGCAAGGCCGGGTCTTGCAAAATGCATGTGACCCTCCTTGAGGGTTCTGCCGTTAACAACCGCATCGCTTCTGAGGCGGCGACCCACGGTCCTTTCGATCTGTTTGCCGAGCCACAAAACCCTGTCTATATCCCAGCCATGGTCGATGCCCATCTCGTCGATCTGCACCAGGGTGTCTTCCAGGCAGACAAGTCCCACATACCTTGGATCTTCGTAATAATATTCCCCCGTGCCCTTTATGGGACAGTCGTCAAGGAAGTTTGCAGGCTGGCCCCCAAGGCCCCCAAGGGTTGCCTCAAAGTTGATGATCCCGGCCTGGAGGCAGGCAAGGATCGAGGCTGCGGCTATGCGTTTGGTCTCGTGGAAATGGGCGATGTGGAGCCTTGGATCGGGCATTGCGTCGAGCACCATGGAGAAGTAGCGGTAAACTTCGGCTGCTGAGGCGCTGCCGTCGTGGTCGGCGTGCTCCACGTCATGGGCTCCTATATCAAGCCAGCGTTTGGCAAAGCGCACGGCGTCCTTCATGTCGGTTGCGCCGCCGATGGGGCTGCCCCAGATGGTGCTCACCGTGCCGCACATCTTGATGCCGGCGTCGTTGCATTTTTTTATAGATCGTTCGGCCTCCTTCCAGTAGTTGGGAAGGGTGGTGCCGGAGTTTGCAAAGTGGTGCTGCTCTTCCGTGGAAACCATCATCAGGATGCGGTCCGGTCCGATTCCCTGTTTTTTAAGCTCGATGGCCCTGTCAACGGCGGGTTCCCTTATGGTGATGCAGGTGAGGGAGATGTCGTTGGTGTCGATCCCTCTTTTTTTGCATTTCTTCTTGAACAGATCTCCCCTGAGATAGGTCAGAAGTTCCTCAGCATCCCTGAACTGGGGCATGAGATAGGGGTTCCCAAGGTTGGTCACTTCGATGTGGCGGCAGCCTGCAAAGATGAGTTCCTCCAGGTAGAATTTCTTTGCGGCCGTTGATATGAACTTTTCCTCGTGCTGGAATCCGTCCCGCACGGTGATATCTCCGATGGTTACTTTTCTTGGCATCTTTGGAAAGATTTTCCAGTAATCATACTCTGTCATGGTCGTTGTCTCCCAATGGTGGTTTTCGTCTGGCCGCCAGTGCCCGGAGGCACGGAGGAGGCAGGGGTAAAGGGGTTGATCCGGCACAGTCGAGCTAGAACCTGAAGTTGCCAAACGATGGTTCGCCAACGGGTTTGAGCAGGCTTACCTCAAATCCCATGGCAAGCCATTCTCTTATTTCGGAGAACTTCAGCACCCTGTCGGTCAAGAGCCTTGCCCCGCAGTAAAAGGGATGGGCCTCGCCGTCGTACTTGTCAATCATTTTCTGGCGGAAGGTCTCCTTGTCCTCTTCGGACATGGGTTTACCCGACCGTTTGCTCTTGGCCTCTTCAATGGAGAGAAGCACCCCGCCTGCGCTCTTGCCACTCATCACCGAGGTTCTCGCCCGCATGGTGGAAAAGAGGAAGTGGGGCTTGTAGGCCCTGCCGCACATTCCGTAGTTGGCGGCCCCGTTGTCTGGTCCTATCACCAGCTGAATCTTGGGTACCTGGGCGCAGGCCGCGGCCCTTACCATGTCTGACCCGTATTTTCCAATGCCCATGTGCTCTGACTCAGACCCCACCATGAATCCTGGCGCATTCTGGATAAAGAGCAGGGGGATTTTCTCCTGGGAGCAGCGCACAATGTACTCGGTTGCCTTGCGGGCCGCCTCGTAAAAGATGATCCCCACCTTGTTGGATGCGATCACCCCCACGGGCATTCCCTTGATGCGGATCTTGCCCGCAACGATGTTGTCTCCCCTTCCTGGTGCATAGTTCTCCTTGTACTCATGGAAAACACTTCCATCTGCAAGGGTGTGGATGATGCTCTTCACATCGATTCCCTGGGAGTCCGAGATCGGCATGAGGTCGTAGATACTCTGCTGGTCCACGGCCGGTTCCTCGGCCTGGTAACGGTGCAGGCTGACCATCTGGGGTTTCTCCATGGAGAGAATGTCCCTGATCCTGGCAACTCCTTCGGACTGATCAAAGCAGAGGTGGTCGGCACCGCCTGAAATTTCCGTGTGGGTCCTGGCGCCGCCCAGCTCTTCCGCCGTTATGGTTTCCCCAAGGGCCATTTTTACAAGGGGCGGACCGCCAAGAAAGGAAAAGCTCTGCTGGTCGATCATGATGGACTCGCAGGCCATGAAAACGATGTAGGCCCCGCCTGCCGTGTTTCCCCCCGTGCTGAGGGTTATCTGCTTCAACCCCTTGGCCGACATCCTGGCCATGTTGTAAAACAGCGAGCCAAAGTGCTGGTCGTCGGGAAAGACATCGATCTGCATGGGCAGAAAGGCGCCGCCTGAATCTGCAATATAAACGCAGTTCAGCCCGCAGGTGTCGGCAATGGCCTGGGCCCGCATGTGTTTTTTCAGGGTGATGGGGAAATAGGTGCCGGCCTTGACTCTGGAGTCGTTGCCGATGATCATGGTCCAGTTGCCGTGGATCTTGCCGACCCCTGTGACGATGCCGCCGCAGGGAACGTCCGGCACTCCAGGATAACCCATGCCAAAGCCTGCCAGCATGGACAGTTCGAAGAATCGGGTGCCGGGATCGATTAGCTCGTTGATCAGCTCCCGGACCGGGCGTTTGTTCTTTTTTGCGAGTTTATCAACGGCCTTTTGGCCCCCAGGCCAGGCAGCCTCATACTGGCGTTGTTCAAGTTTGAGTTCTTCGTTCTCCCAGTGCTCTCTGTTTGCATCCATAGTTTATACCCCTCTGTAGACCGGCTTGCGTTTTTCCCTGAAGGCGGTCAGCCCTTCGACCCTGTCTTCGGTTGGAATGGTGACCCGGTAGGCGTTTGATTCAATGGCAAGACCCGTTGCAAGATCGGTCTCTATCCCCTGGTTGATGGCGTACTTGGCCATTTCAACGGCAATGGGGCCGGTTTCCCTGATCATCTCGGCCATGGCGAGGCATTGGTCGAGAAGGTCCTTAGGCTCACAGGTCTGGTTTACAAGGCCTATGTCAAGGGCCTCTTTGGCATCCACCCTGCGGCCGGTGAAGATCAGCTCCTTTGCCTTGGCAACCCCTATTATCCTTGGAAGTCGCTGGGTGCCACCGCCGCCGGGAATGATTGCAAGCCTTGTTTCTGTGAGTCCCATGACGGCCGTTGCTGCGGCGATTCTGATGTCGGAAGCTAGGGCAAGTTCTGTCCCTCCGCCAAGGGCTATGCCGTTGACGGCCGCGATAACCGGTTTACTGAAGTTCTGGATGGAGGTTAAAAGGTTTCTGATGGTCAGGATGAATCGCTTTACCTCATTCTGGGACAGGGTGGCCCGCTCTTTTAAATCCGCACCTGCACAAAAGGCGCGATCCCCCGTACCCGTGATGATCAGGCACCGGATGTCGTCCCGGAACGTAAGGTCGTCCACGGCACAGCTCAGCTCATTGAGCATGGCAAAGTTGAGAGAATTCATCGCCTGGGGCCGGTTCAGGGTCAGGATAGCAATTCCGGGCCTTTCTTGTCTTAAAATTAGATCGTTGCTGGTCATAGGCGTATTTTTTACTCCGATTAGTTGTTGGTTGTTAGTTTTTAGCCGTTAGCGATTAGATGTCAGTAGCTAATCGCTAATAGCTAACAGCTAATCGCTCTTTTCTGCAAGTTTTTCAGCTGCCGTATCCCTGAGCTTATACTTCTGGATTTTGCCGCTGGCCGTGGTGGGGTATTCATCGACAAAAAAGATGTACTTGGGTATCTTGTGATAGGATATCTGATCTTTGCAAAACCCTTTGATCTCTTCGGCTGTTGCTGTATCACCGGGTTTGACCTGGATAAATGCGGCAACTTCTTCACCATATCTTTCGCTTGGAACGCCCACCACCTGGACATCCTTGACCTTGGGGTGGGTGTAGAGGAAATCTTCGACCTCCTTTGGGGAGATGTTTTCACCACCCCGGATGATCAGGTCCTTCATGCGGCCGGTGATCTTACAGTAGCCGTTTTCGTCCATTTCGGCAAGATCCCCCGTGTGGAGCCAGCCGTCCTTGTCAATTGTGTTCTTTGTGGTCTCCTCCATCTTGTAGTAGCCCTTCATAACATGGTAGCCCCTTGTGCAGAGTTCCCCCTGTTTGCCCCTTGGCATCTCAGTACCCGTGATGGGATCCACGATTTTGACTTCGACATTGGGAAGCGCACGGCCCACAGTGGAGGTCTTTATCTCCAGGCTGTCGTTGACCCTTGTCTGGGTGATGGCCGGCGATGATTCGGTCTGACCGTAGACAATGGTCATCTCGTCTGGCCCCATTTCCTTGATCACCTGTTTCATGACCTCGATGGGGCAGGTGGAGCCTGCCATCACGCCTGTCCTCAGGGTGGAGGTATCATACTTATTTTTTTTCATTTCTTCTAATTCAGCTATGAACATGGTGGGAACACCCAAAAGGGCGGTACATTTGGACGCCTCCACGGTTTTTAAAACATCCACGGGATTAAAGGCCACAACCGGTGCCATGGTGGCGGCCGAGACCATGCAGGTCATGGTCCCGATCACGCATCCAAAACAGTGGAAAAAGGGAACTGGTATGCACATGGCGTCTTCTGACGTCAAATTCATGCACTGACCCATGCTTTTTGCGTTGCCGATGAGGTTGGTGTGGGTGAGCATAACCCCCTTTGGAAAACCCGTGGTGCCGGAGGTGTACTGCATGTTGATCACGTCGTCGGGCTCAAGGGTTGCGAGTCGTTTTTCAAGCTCCTCGTCTGATATTGCCTTGCCCATTTCCATTACATCGTCCCAGTTGTACATCCCTGGAACTCGCTCTTTGCCGATATAGATGAGATTTTTGAGGAAGGGTAGTTTTTTACAATCGGTTTTGCCCGGTTCCGTGTCTTTCAACTCCGGGCATACCTTGTTGATGGTCTTGATGTATTCGTCGGGTTCCCTTACACCGCCTAGGAGGATCAGGGTGGTTGAGTCGGACTGTTCAAGGAGATATTCAAGCTCAGCACTCTTGTAGCTCGTGTTGACAGTCACAAGCACGGCTCCCATGCGGGCGCTGCCGTACTGGGTGTAGACCCATTCGGGAACGTTGTTGGCCCAGATGGCGATCTTTTCCCCCCGCTTTATTCCAAGGGCCATGAGGCCTTTGGCCACCCTGTTGCAGACTTCCCTGAACTCCCTGAAGTTGTGTTTTATGCCAAGGGAATTGTACTCGAGCCCGCTGTTTTCTCCAAATTCTTCTGCCAGGATGTCCACAATGTTGCCGATTGTTGTTTCGCCGACTTTGATTTCTGGTTTTTTCATTTAGTATATCCCCTAAAAAAAAGAATGGTTAAGGCCCGTGATTTGACCGCATTCCCATATGCCCTGACGTAAATATTCGAGGTGTAAATGTTTGCGTTTTAACACCCGATATGCCTTGAAATTACAAGCCTCTGGACCTCGGAGGTGCCCTCGCCGATGTCAAGCAGCTTCTGGTCCCTGTAAAATCGTTCCACGTTGTACTCCTTCATCAGGCCGTAGCCGCCGTGGATCTGGACTGCATGGTTGGCAACCCTTCCCATGAGTTCCGAGCAGTAAAGTTTTGCCATGGCCGCCTCACGCTCAAAGGCCCTTCCCTTGTTTCTGAGCCAGCATGCCTTGTACATGAGGTTTCGTGCGCATTCGATCTCCATTGCGCAGTCTGCGAGTTTAAAGGCAATGGCCTGGAATTTTGAGATGGGCTGATTAAACTGCTCTCTTTCCCGTGCATAGGCAAGGGCTAGGTCGTAGGCCCCCTGGGCTCCGCCAAGGCCCATGGCACCGATGGAGAGTCGTCCTCCGTCCAGGGTTTTGAGCATCTGGTGGAATCCGTCCCCTCTTTTTCCCAGGATGTTCTCCTTTGGTACCCTGACATCGTCAAAGTAGAGTTCGGCCGTGTTGGATGCCCGCCACATCATTTTCCTGTGCATGGGAACTGCCTTGAAGCCCTTTGTTCCTGCCTCCACGATGAAACAGGTGTATTCGGGTTTGCCGTTTTCCCTGACTCCGGTCTTGGCCTGGACCGTGACACCAAGGGTCATGTCGCAGGCTGCATTGGTGATGAATATCTTTGAGCCGTTGATGACCCAGTCGTCGCCGTCCTCCAGGGCCGTTGTCTTTGAACCTCCGGCATCGGAGCCAGCCGTGGGTTCTGTAAGTCCAAAGCCCCATAACTTTTCTCCCCGGCACAGGGGCGGCAGGTATTGTTGTTTCTGCTCTTCAGTTCCAAAATAGTAGAGGGGGCCGATCCCAAGGGAATTTCCTGCGGCAATGGTCGCAGCCTGGGAACCGTCAATTCTTGCGATCTCCTCAACGGCAATGATGTAGGAAAGGTAATCCATGCCCTGCCCCCCATACGCTTCGGATACAAACATGCCAAAAAGACCGATCTCTCCCATCTTCTGGGTCAGCTCAACGGAAAACTCTTCGTTTTCGTCAAGCTCTCCTGCGATGGGGGCAATCTCCTTCTGGGCAAATTTTCTCACCTCTTTGCGGATCATGTTTTGCTCTTTACTAAGGTCAAAATCCACCCTGCCTCCTCCTTATCATCTTGGTTGTTTTTTATGAAAACCTAACCGAACGAGCGCTCAGTCTACTTGTGAACGATACTATATTTAATGATTCAAATTTGTCAAATGGTTTTTCAGGTATTCAGCAATTTTAATTAGTGGGTGACCGAAAACCCGTGTTTGGATGAAAACTTGCCCAGATGCAAGGCGCGAGCAAAGCTGAAACCGGAGCGTACTGTTGTACGTGAGGATTTTAGCTTTGTGAAGCAACGCAGCAGG
>Ga0265295_1006060_pt1 | contig 14858 bp, 15 predicted proteins | sample Munlansysbiofilm_FD_192503 | JGI IMG/M metagenome (GOLD analysis project Ga0265295, IMG submission 192503) | Leachate microbial communities from a municipal landfill in Southern Ontario, Canada - Methane capture system biofilm | ecosystem: Engineered > Solid waste > Landfill > Unclassified ... | reverse complement strand
CAAAATACATAGAAATTAAAAAAACAAATAACAGATGGCAGGTGGCGGTGTAGTTCAACCTGTAATACTCGCTGGGTGCTGCGCACCGCTCATATTACTGTTTATTAGGGGCTGGGCTTTTATCCTTTTCGTAAGGCTCTAATTTTCCATGTATCCCTTTTCCATGCCAATTTCCAGTTGCAAGCCAAAACTCATAATGATATAACCATTCACTAATCCAAGGTATTATTGTGTCAGCTATAAACTGTTGACTTGTCCATTCTCTGGCTTTTCTATAATAAATACAAAGCCATTGCTTTTCGGTGCTATAAACGTGAGGAAGAACTGTTTTTCCTTGATATAATTCAAGTTTCCGATTTACTACAAAAACAGATGGATGATAGCCTATTTTATATTCTAATTTGATATCATATGAGTCACTTAATGGTGTTGGCTGTAACGTACCTTTCCAAATCAACTTATTACTCGTTGTATTCAATTTAGAATCAGGAAAGCACTTTTTAATCTTAGCCGCCTGTACAAAAATATTTATTTTCTTATCCTTTATTTTTACCATGAAAATTATGACTTTTAACACTAGTGCTTTTAAAGGTTTCTGAACTTAAAATCCCAGAACCCATTTTCATGTGTAAATTTCCCGCTTCTCGGTTTTCATATGCTCGGTCAGCTATTTTTCTAAACGATGTTTTTATTAAATCTTCACCAAAAGATTTTGAAAAAGACTCTTGTATACGATGAATCCCCTTTTGCCCAAGTGTTGATGCTAAGTCAGATTTTACTTTGTTTAGCCACTTGTAAAAATTTTGTTCTTTCTTAGGATTTTCAGGCCATTTATCTGCGAAATTCTCTTCCTCATTAACTGGATTTGAAATCCACTTAATATGCTTTCCATATTCTGATGAATACTTAGTTTCAATATGAGTTTCCATGTTATCCACAACATTCGTTAATGCTGTTATTATTTCTGTTTCTTTTTCGTATGATTTGGCTGATAGAGTAGTAATTATTATTGATATCGGTTTATCATCATCTCCATCAAACATTATATCCCTATGTCGCTTAAGAATTTGCACAACTCTTTGAAGTGGAAGTTTTTCTTTTTGATAAGTTGGCATTGGATTAACTGATTCGCTTAAGAAAACAGTCTTTCGTATTGAAATATTACACCTCTCTTGAAACCAAACTGCATATCCAAAAGGATTACTCTTATTCCAATAATCAGGATTTGTCTCATTATAATAATTATCTTCTTGATTATCTGTAATTCTTATTGCAGTTTTCTCAAATTCTTTAAAATCTGTTGCAGAAAAGGCTTTTTCAAGTATAATTCTATGCCCTTCTGAAACAATTGATGGTAATATATCCATATGATATTTTGATGAATCTGCGTAGTTCAAAGTCCAACATCTACGCCCTTCATCATCAAGCATTTTTTCATAAGTTTTGTTTTCTTTAAGTCTATCACCTACAATATTCTTTAAATGATATTGTGCCCATTCAGGTTTTTTACCTACCATTTTGCAAACCAAATCAACATCCAATTCGTCTGAATCATTGACAGGTTTAATCATAGTTCCAAGTAAGAATGAGCCTTGAGGTAAAATCTCAGGCTTGTAAGGAGAAAGTAATGACTTTTCGTCTGCAAGCCATTTTCCAACTCCTTGATAACTTTGAACGGCAAACTTGTATTGGGTTTCTGAGATGTCAAGGTTGGTTCCAATTTCTTCTAATATTTCATTAAATTGGGTTTTAATTTCATTTGTCAACATAGGATTAAGTTTTATATTTCAATTGTTTTGTAAAAACCGTTTCTTTCTTTGTTTTGGTCGTATATTATTAAATTCATATCTGCTTTTGGCATCCATACCCGACCAAACTCAATTGCTGCCGAAACAGGCATGGCTGGAAATATATGAAGTTTGTTGTCTTGACCATGTTTAGCTTTTGCAATATCAAAAAATTGCCTGCAAATTTTTCTAAACTCAGATAAGATTACTTTGGACTTCAGGAAATCATTATCTGGTTTATCATGGGTAATTGTCCAAATACAAATTTTAGAATCAAATAGTTTTTCTATTCTGTCTTTTGTGATAGTCGCACTTAGGGAAATGTTTAAAACAGGTAATCCATCAAATTCTTTAGGCTCAATTAGATTAAATCCGCTAAAATCTGTTTCGTCTTGCCATTTCCATGTGTCAGGTTCTCTATGTTTCTGAAATACTTGAACATCATATAAATCATTAAACAATGTCCCCAATTTTATTAAAAGTGGCTGAGGCGCAAGTCCAAATGCTGAAAATGATTTAACAGTACTGTGTATTTTTAAATTTTCAACTTTCTCTTTAAACTGCCTTACAAGATTTTGTGTTTCTAAATCCCAAAATAAATCTTCTTTATCATTTATAATACTGTTGGTTATTCCTAACTCAACCCCATAACTTTCTGTTGGGAATTTGTCTGGAATTATTGCTTGGAATGCAGATTCATAAGTCAATGGAAAACCATGATTCCCAATATTTGCTCCGTATAAAACTAAATGTGTTTTCTTAGAAGATGTAAGAGATGTAAGTAATTCAATCCTTTTTTCATGCTCCTTTTTCATCTCAACTAACAAACTTTCTTGATGACCATCAACATCCTCTTTATCAATTAGTCTATGATGTGCATCACACATTAACATTAGATTACTGAATGATTTTGCCAGTAATTGAGAACGAGCATTATCTCCTCTTGGTCCATCTGGACTATCAGCAACTATGTGAGCAATATATGCATTATTCATTTTTGCCATAGACAATTCGTCTTTCCATAATGGCTTATTACATCCTCTATATTCACATCGACCTGCGGATAAAGTCCATAATTGAGTTTTTATTTTTTCAGGTATTGAAGTCTTTGACATTTTATTTTAAGTTTCAAGTTTGTAGTGCCTCTTTTAGTCTTGCCCCTAACTTGCTTATACTTGCACCAGAGTAAACCAAGCCAATATCCATTTTGCAAAATACGTTTACCATTAATTTTTCAATACGTAAAGTTAGACAATAACTTTAATAAACAAAAAACTAAATAAAAAAAAATCAAAAAAAACCAAATTCCCCCTACTACATCACTACAAAACTCTATAAGCATTGGCATTTAACTATTATATTGTAGTAATCCTTACTAATAAAAAGTACTACAAGTTACTATTTTTTTTTTGAAATAACCATGACTTAGCTTTGGTGTGGGGCATTTTGTGCGCGAAATGTTTAAAATATTAACTTTTTGTTAATAAAAATTTAAGTGTTGATTATCAGGTGCTTATGCTTTGTTTGACGTTGAAAGTTCGACAGTTACAAGGATTTACAATTTATTAACAGATCATGCAATATATTGTAATCTGACGTAGTTTTGTATAATTGTGAAAGTGAAAAGATTTGTGTAAGATTTATCATGGATAGTTATGAGTTACGAAGCGTATAGAAGTATTGATGTTGATGTATTTAAAGAGATTTTGGAGAAAGATTTTTTGAAGAATGATGAATTAGAAAATGAAACTATTCTGAGTTTGGTTGCAAAGATTAGTACAGTAGAGTTAAAGATTCCCGGATTAGATCTGGATATCAAAAAAGAAGTAGCAAAAATAAAATTTAAACAATTTGGTTTTCGCACAAAAGCAGATTTTGATTATACAGTTAAGTCAAATGTGTTTGAAAATATTACAAGTCTAATACTAATTCCTAAAAAAGTTTATCTCCTTGAGGACGAAATAAAAACTCTCCCGGATCCTGATTGTGAAAAAGGTAAAAAGCTTAAATTGCTTTTAGGAGATTCATTTGAACGTCTTAAAGTAAAAACAAAGTATATTTTGCATAATTGCAATAGTGATGAACAAATAACTCATTATGCTAAAAAAAATATTCAGGTTGTTAAGAGATATTGCTATGATGCAAAGCTAGTTCTCATTAAAATACAAAAGACTAAAAATCGTAATGCAATTTTAATGGTGATCATGATAAATGCTTTTATGATTAACGTTTTATCGTATTTGCGAAAGATGTTTAGCTCATACTTGCGAGATAAGAATGTGGAAAAGTACAAAGAAAAAGCAAATCTTTATGATGTCATTGATTTTAGTATTTTGATGGAACCAAAAGCTGATTACACAAAGAAGTATGAGGTTGAAGAAAAATTAGATGTATGCAATGAACCCATTGTAAAACTAAACGTTCAGACAAATCAATTTTTAACTGCAGTTTACGAAACTATCAATATGCCAACTGATGATGAAAAAAAAGCAATTGAAGTTGAACAGAAAAAGCTAGAAGAATTGCTGAGTAAAATAGTTTGTGATAAGAATGGAAATTTGTTAAAAATTGGAACTATTCAGACCTGTTTAAAACATAGCCGAGAAGACAAAAGAGTAAGCGGATCAAAAAAAATTGACGTTTTAAAGTATTATTCTCCCAAAAACAGCTAAAAAAAGTCCCCAAAAATTTGTAAAAAGTCCCCAAAATTTCCGGGGACTTTTTGATTTTTCTCGGGGACTTTTGCATTTTTCTTGGGGACTTTTTGGTTTTTTTTTCAAAATTTTAAAAAAATATTTTTTAATTGATTGATTTACAGATATATAGCTAATAAAAAAGTCCCCGAAAAAAATCTTGGGGACTTTTTTCGACCAAAAACCACTTAATTTATTGATATAGAGTGAATTATAATTTTTTTTGAAAAAAATTGCATTTGGGGACTTCGGGGACTTTTTTGATGCGATAATATTGCAATAGATTTTGTTGCAACAAACAATTATGCCAAAATGGTATTGGCCATACCAGGGCAAATGTTTAATTTTTAAATCTAATTATTATGAACGTTATCACAATTGAATCAGAAGCTTTCAAACAAATTATGGACAAATTACAAAGTTTAGAAGAACGATTTATTAAACTTAAAGTTGACGCACAAACACCACTGTCAGATCGTTGGCTTGATAATCAGGACATATTGTTGCTATTAAAGATTAGTAAAAGGACACTTCAGACTTATAGAGATGAAAGAAAAATTCCTTTCTCTCAAGTAGGAAATAAAATTTACTACAAAGCAAGTGATGTTGAGAAGTTTTTGAAAAAGAATTACACAAAAGTTCAAAGTTTTTAAGGAGGACCAATTATGACAGAAGTTAGCATATTCGAGAATTTTAATAGGATTATTGCAAATAAGCCAATTGAGATAATTCTTGAATTGATTAGGACAGGAAAGTTTAAGCATCACATTGATAGTCTCAGACAACTTGTTGCTGAAGAGAGAATAAGTGAATATACGGCGAGGAAAAAGTCCTTGCCGGCTTTCACTCCCTCCGGAATGTTTAATGGAGGTAGAAAAGCCAATCTTTTGCAAGAATATTCCAGGATCATAATTCTGGATATTGATAAAATTGAAAATATCGCAGATGTTCGCAAAAAAGCAGAATCATGTAAGTTTACATTTGCCTGTTTTGAAAGTCCCAGTGGAAAAGGGATTAAGATTTTGGTTCGTACAGATAACAGCGTGATAAAACATCGAGAGGCATTTTTACGAGCACAATCATATTATGAAAAGATTACAGGAGTAAAAATCGATCCTTCAGGTAAAGATGTTACCAGGTTATGTTTTGTGTCAAACGATCCCAATCTTTACTATAATTCAAATTGCGAAATATTTAAGATCAATCCTGAGAAGATTATGAAAAATGATGTTGAAAAGCTTATCGAGCAAATTGACGGGAAAAGAATTGACATTACTTCAAATTACGAAGAATGGCTTAAGATTGGATTTGCACTCGAGAGCGAGTTCGGAGAATCCGGTCGGAGCTATTATCATGAGATAAGTAAATTCAATCAAGACTATAGTGCTGATAATTGCAACGATCAATACAATAAATGTCTAAAAAACAACAATAGTGGAATTAGCATCAAGACATTATTTCACATTGCAAAACAGTATGGCATTGTTATCCGTAGCATGAATAAGCGAATCAATGATGATAGCAATTTGGCAAATGTTCCGGATAAATCAGATCGAAATTCAAAAATCACTTCGAATAAGTTTATTATCACAGAAGATTATTTAAGTAAGAACTTCGATTTGCGATATAATGTAATCAGCAATAAGTTTGAGTACAAGAAAAAGGACGATCCCGAATGGCTTGAGATGAATGAAAATAATATGTTTATCCAGTTACAAAAAGACAATATAAATATAAGTCTGAACCATTTGATAGCCTTATTGAAGTCTGATTTTGTGCAGAGATACCATGTTTTTCGAGAATATTTTGAAAGTCTTCCAGAATGGGATGGCAATACTGATTATATTTTGAAGCTCACATCATTTTTGATTACCAATGACAGAGAACGCCTCGAGAAACATTTTAAAAAGTGGCTTGTAAGAGCTGTAAAAACTGCAATAGACGATCATTATTTCAATAAGCAGGCATTTGTTTTAGTGAGTACAAAACAGAATAGTGGGAAATCAACATTTTGCCGTTTCTTATGTCCGCCGGATCTTAAAGATTACATTACAGAAAGTATATCAACGGACAAGGACAGTATGATAGCAATAACAGAGAATTTTCTAATAAATCTGGATGAGCTATCACAAGCTGATAAAGCTGAGATAAATGCTTTTAAGTCGATGTTTTCAAAGGATAAGGTAAAAGCTAGATTGACTTACGATAAACGACCAACAGTACATTCAAGGCGTGCGAGTTTTATCGGTTCCACCGACAGATGGGAATTTCTTACTGATGAAAATGGATCAGTTCGCTGGTTATGCTTCGAGATTGAAAGCATAGATTGGAACTATACCAATGAAATTGATATTGATGATGTTTGGTCACAGGCATATCATTTACTTACAAAAGTTAAATTTGAATTTGAGTTAACTCCTGACGAAATCAAAGAAAACGATTACATCAACAAAAAGTACCAGGTCTCAACTCCGGAACGCGACTTAATAATGAAATACTTTGCTCCTGCAGATGAACAAACAGGCGAATTTAAAACCGCCACAGATCTTCTTGAATACATTTCTGAACGAACTTCAATCAATCTCAGCCCCATAAAGATTGGAAAGGAATTGAGGTTTTTGGGATTTGAGAGGGTGTCGAAGAGGGCAGAGGATAATATGCCGGTATATGGGTATTTCGTTAGATGTTTAATTGATAAGTAAAAATAATCTAAAAAGGCTGCTGCAATGTAAATTTCAGTAGCCTTTTTTAATTAAAAGTTTGTAAAAATGACAGAAGAAATAGAATACAAAAAGTTTAGAGTAATGAGAGCTATCGCAATTGAGCGAATTTGCAGGAACAAGGTATATTGGAACAGCGAAGACTTGTTTAGCAGAATAAAAAAGCCCGGGCTTGAAGATGCAAATACTTTACTAAGAATTTTTGTAAAACTCCTTCAAGAGCACAACTCAAAATTAGATGCAGATGAAAGTAGAGTAAAAAACTTAAATTATAATTCACAAAACGTGTATAGTTCAAAATACTTTCAGGGAATCAATATTAGAAAAGTTGCCGAAGCAGTAGAGAATAATCCTAATGGTGAGGTGTGGGAGATTGTAAGGGGGTTGATTTGACGGTTGCGGCATGTACTGTGCGGAAAAGGAATAGCGAATCCACTTGAGTATGAGCTGTGAGCCGAATTTTGTGATTTTGATTTTAAATTATTTTCATAAAAGCTAAATTACAAAATTTGGCGGTGGTTCGGAAATGCGACTCCCAGAATTACCCGCATAAAACTCCTCATGGTATATAGGTGCTGTTAGCGTTTCGTTGTTTTTTATAATATCCTTTATAAATATACATCATCTAATACTCTATCAGGAATTTTCTTTTTATTTTCATAAAATTTGATTTGATCTCTATATGATTTACGTTCTTTCCAACTTTTTGTAGTCGTTTTGATATATAGTATTCTCATTCTCTTCGAGTACTTTTTTCTATCTTTTTCTGACATATTACTATCATATGTAGAACTTAATTTTTTGATTTTCTTTAAAGGTCGTTTAACAAAGTTTGCATAGTCTTTTTCAAATCCAATCTTTAACCCGCATGTGTCAATGTCACTTATTATATAAGTTAGTCTATAGCGTCGAGTAGATCTTGCACTTGGGTAGTTGTTTTTAGCTATCAGAATAAGGCTGTCATTCCTGAATACAATGTCTCCCCAAAATTTAGCATTATCCATAGCTCCTGCGCAACAACTGACAATAAGATTTCCATTATCATCATAACCATTTATGACAATACTAGAAGAACAATGAGTTGTGCTATACGTTGCCGAAAATTCTTCTAATTTACTACATGAAACAAGAGTTAAAATAGCCAAACTGTAAAATAAATATTTCATTAAAATAAGAATTAGATATTATTTGAAGTTCAGAAGTCGCTGTGAGTGAAATTACAATGAACGCCTAACTCGTCTATAAATTTACCTCCCTGCACAAACCTACCCACAAATAGTAATTGTTCTGCACCATTTTTCTTTTTCGTAAAGCTATACAATAATTCCCATCAAAAAAAATGAAAATTAAAAAAAATACCAAAAAACACCAAAACCTCCTACTACATCACTACAGACCTCTGTATCTTATTCATTTAAAGGGATATAGTGTAGTAAATATATTTTTTTATTGTACTACAGCTTACAACTAGGTTTCAAAAGATGCTAAAATAGTAAGATGAGTAAGGTCTTTTTTTGCTTACAACAAAAGTTAATGTTATGATAATCAATATGTTATGCTCGAAATAGTAAGTAGTAGGTGGAAAATCGAAAAAAAAGTTTTTATTAAAAACTAAAACATTAATTTTTTTATTTTATTTTTATTTTCAAAACTGTGTGGAAAAATTTGTTGCAATTTATGTAAAAAGAACTTAAAAAAATGTACTTTTGGATAAATAAAATTGATTTATAAATAATGTTTGAACAAACTTTTAAGAATATTGATGATATACTGCACAAGGATGCGGGATGTGGGAGTGAGCTGGATTATGTTGAACAAACTTCGTGGATTCTTTTTCTGAAATACCTCGATGATTTGGAAAAGGATAAAGAAACAGCAGCGCAATTATCGGGTAAAACTTACGAGAGAATTATTGAACCGAAATACAGATGGAATAGCTGGGCTGCACCAAAGTTGGAAAATGGTCGAATTGATCACAATGCCATAACCGGCGACGATTTGGTTGATTTTGTAAATACTGATTTGTTTCCATATTTAAAAAAGTTTAAAACCAGTGCCGATAGTGCCGATACAATTCAATATAAAATTGGAGAAATATTCAGCGAGCTTAAAAATAGGATTCAGAGTGGTTATAATTTGCGCGAAGTTGTTAACCTAATTGATGAACTTCGCTTTAGAACTCATGCCGAGAAACACGAGATGAGTCATTTGTACGAAGCGAAGATTAAAAACATGGGCAACGCCGGACGTAATGGCGGCGAATATTACACTCCTCGTCCTTTGATTAAAACAATTGTAAAAATTGTTGATCCCAAAATTGGAGATACAGTTTATGATGGTGCTGTTGGATCTGCCGGTTTCCTTGTTGAAGCTTTCAACTATTTAAATAGGCCTGAATTATCAACTACAGATATTGAAGTTTTACAAAAGAAAACCTTTTTCGGTAAGGAAAAGAAATCGCTGGCATATATAATCGGAATCATGAATATGATTTTGCATGGTGTCGAAGCTCCAAATATTATCCACACAAATACACTGGCCGAAAACCTTACGGACATTCAGGAAAAAGACAGATATAATGTTATTCTTGCTAATCCACCATTTGGCGGAAAAGAAAGAGCAGAAGTTCAGCAGAATTTCCCTATCAAAACTAGCGAAACAGCATCTTTATTCCTACAGCATTTTATAAAAATACTTAAAGCAGGAGGTAGAGCTGGAGTGGTTATTAAAAATACATTTTTAAGTAATACCGATAATGCCACTGTAGCAATCCGTAAAACTCTGCTCGAAAATTGCAATCTGCATACTGTTCTCGATTTACCTGGTGGCACATTTACCGGTGCAGGTGTAAAAACAGTAGTTTTGTTTTTCGAGAAAGGCAAAGCCACAAAAAATGTTTGGTTTTATCAACTTAATCTAGATAGAAATCTTGGTAAGACAAACCCACTAAATGAAACTGATTTAGCTGAATTCGTAGAATTACATAAAACAAAAGCTGAAAGCGAAAACTCTTGGACAATAGACATAAAAGATATTGATCAAACAACTTTTGACTTATCTGTAAAAAATCCAAACACACCTGAAGAAGCTCCTTTGCGTGAGCCCAAAATAATTATTCAGGAAATAAAAGAGCTTGATCTGGAGAGTGCAGATATTCTAAACTCAATTGCAGAAATTTTATGAGCAAAGAACTTCAAAATAGTGATTATTTAAGTACTCTTGTTGCTTTAAAAGAGCGAATATTACAAGCTCAACATCGCAGTTATAGTGCAGTAAATTCTGAAATGATTTTAGCATATTTGGATATTGGCAAAACAATTTCTGAGAAAACTAAAACTGGATGGGGGACGTCTGTGATAGTTCAACTATCTAAAGATTTACAAGCCGAGTTTATTGGTGTTAAAGGTTTTTCTGAAAGAAATCTGCAGAGAATGAAGATGATATATGAAGATATGATGGCTGATTCAATTTCGCCACAGGTTGTGGCGAAATTACATTGGGGTCATATTTCATTGATTTTCAGCAAAATAAAAAACAGAGATGAACGTAATTTTTATTTAGAAAAAACTCATAAAGAGGCTTGGAGCCGTAGTATTCTTGAAGAAAAAATCAAATCCAATACTTTTGTTTTACATAAGGATTTCCAGAATAATTTTGAACATGCACTTACAACAACCGAAGTTGCCAAATACCACATGCAGTTTAAAGACGAATACGATTTATCATTCTTAAACTTACCGGATCATCATACTGAAAAGCAACTTGAAAATGAGATTGTAAAGAATATTACGAAAATGCTCGGACAGTTTGGAGCCGACTTTGCATTTATGGGACAACAATTCCGATTAGAATTAGATGATAAGGAATATTTTATTGATTTGCTTTTATATCACAGAAAGCTAAAATCAATGATCGCAATTGAATTAAAAATTGATGAGTTTAAACCTGAATATAGCCAGCAACTTAATTGGTATTTACACTTATTGGATAAAACAGTGAAGTATCCCGACGACAATACAAGCATAGGAATATTATTGTGCAAAACAAAAAGTAATATTACCGTTGAATACGCTCTTGAGATAGTTAACAAACCAATTGGAGTATCAACTTACACTTATACACAATTGCCTGAACATATTGCACAAAATCTGCCTAACGAGGAACAATTTAAACGAATTTTTGGCAATGAGTAAAATGGAAATAGTGAAAGATAAAATATTGCAAAAAGATAAATCATTGAGCTTACCAAAAGGCTGGGAAATAAAGAAGTTGGGGGAGGTTTGTGATGTTATTGGTGGGGGAACTCCTTCAAAAAAGAATCTAAAGTTTTATGATGGGAATATTTTGTGGGCTACAGTTAGAGATATGAAGTGTGATACTATTTCTGAGACTGAATATCAGATAACTGAAGAAGCTGTTAAAAAGAGCTCGACAAATATTATCCCAAAAGGAAATATAATTATTGCTACAAGAGTTGGCTTAGGTAAAGTTTGTTTGCTTCAAAATGACACAGCGATTAATCAAGATTTAAGGGGGGTTATTCCTAAGAGCACAAAGAAAATTGATAATGTTTATTTGTTTCATTGGTTCAGAAGTATTTCACAGACAATAATAAAAGAGGGCACTGGAGCAACTGTACAAGGAGTAAAGCTTCCTTTTATAAAAGATTTGAATATTCCACTACCACCTCTCTCCGAGCAACACCGCATTGTTTCCATTCTCGACCGCAGCTTTGCAGCAATAGATAAGGCAAAAGCTAATGCCGAACAAAATCTTAAAAATGCAAAGGAGCTGTTTGAGAGTTATTTGGAGGGGGTATTTGAGAATGGGAATTGGGAAGAGAAATCAATTCAAGAAATTACGAAAGTAATAAATGGTTATGCATTTGCTAGTGAAGATTTTTCTCCAACTAATTCTCTTAGATCTATAAAAATCACAAATGTTGGAGTTAAAGAATTCATTGAGGAATATGATAATAATCTACCAGATAAGTACAACGTTGTATCAAAAGAGTTTCAAGTTAAAACAGGTGATATCGTGATAGCTCTTACAAGAACCATTATTTCGACAGGATTAAAAGTTGCTATTGTTCCTTCTACTTATGATGGGGCGTTGGTTAATCAACGAGTAGCAGCACTAGTTCCTAATGAAAGTTTAATTAGTCGAACTTATCTCTATAATTATTTAATTTCAAGAAGAGTTTTTAAATATGTTTTAAATCACGTTAATACTTTGATGCAACCAAATCTTTCAATAGTTGATTTAAAAAATATGCCAGTCCCATTTCCAACAATTACAGAACAACAAACCATCGCCCGTCAATTAGATTCTTTGCGAGCTGAAACTCAAAAATTAGAGTCAATATATTCAAAAAAAATATTAGCTTTGGAGGAGTTAAAAAAGAGTATTTTACAAAAAGCGTTTAGGGGGGAGTTGTAATTATGGCAAATAAAAATTTTCATAATTCAAAGTTTGATAAAGGTACGCAATCAAAACTCGAAGTTTTTAAAGAATATTTTAAAGAAAGTTTTCCAGTATTTCTTTTTAGTCCATTTTTTGACGAAATATTTATTTATGATTTCTTTGCGGGTCAAGGTGTAAATGCCGAAGGTGAGTACGGCACTGCAATAAATATTTTAAATGAAATATTACCTTATTGCGATGATATTAGACGGTCAAAAAAAAAGGTTTATATTATTTTAAATGACAAAAAAGAATCCGAAGTGTTGAAGTCAAATGTGAGCAAGTTTTTAACGGATTGTAGTTCAAATTGTAACAAAGAATGTGTTTTAATTGAGGATATAAATTTGATCATAAAATCAGAAGATTTTGAAACTTATTTTTATGATATCTATCCAAAAATGTTATCACGAAATCGGGCTGCTAAACTTTTGTTTCTTGATCCTTATAAATTTGTTATTAATAGTGACTTATTTGATAAGATAATAAATCTACCTTCAGCAGACTTTATTTGTTTTATGCCTTCATTTTTCCTAAGAAGATTTCCTGAAGAACCTGCATTTAAAAAGTATATCGATACGAGTAAAATCAATTTCCAAATTTCTAAACCACAACATTGCCATCGTGTTATCGCCGATTATTTTAAACTACTTATTCCGGCTGATAAGGAGTACTTTATGGGTTGTTTTTCTGTGAAAAAGGATGCTGGATACAACGGATTATTATTTGGGAGTAATCATACTCTCGGCGCCGAAAAATTTCAAAGAGTTTGCTGGGATATTGATAAAGTAACGGGTGAAGCAGATTATAATATTGATAGAGAGTTAACTTATGGACAGCAAGGAGTACTATTTGATGATGTGAAAATTCCTTTGAAACTTAGTCAATTTTTTAGTAATTTTGAAGAAAAGATACGCAGTGGTGAAATTAGAACAGATTTTGAAGCATATAAGTTCGCTTTAAAAAATCGTTGCTTAGTTAGGCATGCTGCTGAAAGACTAAAACACATGATGAACGATAAAGTAATTGAACCATTTAAAACTATCAATAACGATATACATAAGATTAAAAATTATCCTACTGAAATTAAATTGAAATAATATAATATGGCACACAAAATAGAATGGACAGAACAAACCTGGAATCCCTCAGCCGGATGTACAAAAATTAGTGCCGGGTGCAAAAACTGTTATGCTGAGACTATGGCTATCAGGCTTCAGGCAATGGGTGTAAAAGGCTATGAAAATGGTTTTAAGTTTAATCCTGTTCCTTCAAGACTCTTAGAACCATTAAAAAGAAAAAAGCCAACAGTATTTTTTGTTAACTCTATGAGCGATATTTTTCATGAAGATATGCCGGAACATTATTTGAATCAAATATTTGATGTAATCGAAAGTACTCCACAGCATACATATCAGGTACTTACAAAGAGAGCTGATAGAATGAACCAATATTTCTCAAACAGACGTGTGCCAAAGAATATATGGTTAGGAGTTACCGTTGATAACCAAAAACAAGGATTGCCAAGAATTGATAAACTACGAAACATTAAAGCAACTGTTTTATTCCTATCTGTAGAACCGCTCTTGGAAGACTTAGGCGAAATTAACCTTACCAATATTGATTGGGTAATTGTTGGTGGCGAAAGTGGCAACAGAGCCAGACCAATGGAAAGAGAATGGGTAATAAATATTAAACGTCAATGCGAGAAAAACGATGTGGCTTTTTTCTTTAAGCAATGGGGAACCTGGGGAGCAGACAAAGTTAAAAGAAATAAAAAACTAAACGGAAAAGAACTTGATGGTAAAGTCTGGCATCAGTACCCTGAAGTAATCGAGCAGCAATTTGCAGTAGCCTTATAATCAATTATAAACCATGAACGAAGCCGAAACCAGAGCCGAATTAATAGACACTAAATTAAAAGCTGCCGTCTGGGGTTTAATTGAGGGATCAAAGAGTCTTTACGAAAGTAATATGTGTGCACTTGTCGATGTTCAAAGTCTATTGAGCCCTGAAAGGGCATCATACCATAACGATGGACGCAGTCCGTCGTACAAAACATCAACCTTCACCAGCCCTGAAAGGGCGTAATACATTTTAGTTATGGGACAATCATTAGTAAGAAACTACATTTATCTAGAATTCATTATGAGCCCTGAAAGGGCATCATACCATAACGATGGACGCAGTCCGTCGTA
>Ga0265295_1006058_pt1 | contig 14867 bp, 2 predicted proteins | sample Munlansysbiofilm_FD_192503 | JGI IMG/M metagenome (GOLD analysis project Ga0265295, IMG submission 192503) | Leachate microbial communities from a municipal landfill in Southern Ontario, Canada - Methane capture system biofilm | ecosystem: Engineered > Solid waste > Landfill > Unclassified ... | reverse complement strand
AGTTTAACACCAACTATTACGATTTCGGATTTTGCTACAATTAGTCCGTTATCAAATGTTGCACAAAACTTCTCAACTCCAGTAACATATACAGTTACAGCAGAAGACGGAACAACCAAAGATTATCTTGTAACAGTTACTCAGGAAACTGCTCCTTTGGGTGCAAATTGCTCAAATCCCTTTGTTGTTGATATCCCAACAGCTCTTCCTTATGCTGACCTTTCCCAAACTAATTGTGGTTTAGGTAATGTATACAATTCAACGGGTTCTTATGACGATGGTGAAGACGCAATTTACAGATTAGATGTTGCAAGCAATACCGTTGTTAAAATTACAATGAATCCTGGTACTGTTACCAGTACAGGGCTTTTTCTTTTTGATGGCTGTCCTGATACCGGAAGTCAAATTAAACTTATAGGTACTTACACAGCATCAGAAAAAGTGATAACTCAAGCTCTAACGGCAGGTGTTTATTATGTAATGATTGATAAGTCATCCTCGCCTAATTGTTTTGCGTATGATCTTACCATTGAAACCGTTTGTCTTGCACCAACTGCAGTTCAAGCAGTTAATCTTACGGCAACTTCTGCTGATTTGCAGTGGACTGCGGGTGGTTTTGAAACGGCTTGGAATGTAAAAGTAAATGCAACTTCTATCATCGATCCTCTTACCGTAGATGGTGACATTGTTGCAAATGCAAGTGTTTCTACGGCTGCATATTCTATTGCAAGTGGTTTAACCCCAGAAACTGTTTACTATGTTTATGTACAAGCGAATTGCGGCTCTGCATGGACTCAGTATATGTTTACTACTCCAAGTACATGTCCTGTTCCAACAGGTTTAGCAACCAGTGATATTACCGCAAATTCTGCAACTCTTTCATGGAATGAGTTAGGCGTTAGCGATTGGTTAATTAAAGTATCAACAACTTCTTTAACGGATCCTGAAGCTGAAACAGCCGATTTTTTAAACAATACTCCAGTAAGTGGTAGCGTTGGAACATTTGACTTAACAGGTTTAAATGCAAATACAACCTATTACTGGTATGTAAAATCTGCTTGTGGATCTGCTTGGTCAACACAAAGTATGTTTGCTACTCCTTGTTTAGCGATTTCTGCATTCCCTTTCTATGAAGGTTTTGAAAGCGGATATACAGATCAAAACGAAGTTGGTGGTTGTTGGTTACAAGAAAGTATTTCTGGAACCGAAGTTTGGAAAGCAAATAGCTCTTTGACTACATACAACAGAACACCAAGAACAGGCAACTTTAATGCGTATCTTCAATATGGAAATAAAGATTGGATGTACTATGCTTTTGATTTAACTGCTGGTGTTTCGTATAAGGTTGATCTTTATGCTAGACAAGATGCTACTTCTGGAGCAAACATTACGGTTTCCTATGGAACGAACCCAGCTTCTGCAAGTATGACGAATCCAATTATTCCACAAACTGATGTTACAAATGGTGATTATCAATTATTAACAGGTAATTTTACTCCTGCTTCTTCTGACACTTACTATATCGGAATAAAAGGAGAATTAAATTATACTCCCTGGCATTTATCCATTGATGATTTTACTGTAGACATACTTCCACAAATCAATCAAATCGATATCAATAATAATGTTGCCAATGTAAGCGTTTGTCAAGGCGAAGCTGAAGCAACTGCAATTGCAGCTCTTGCTCCACAAATCACAATAACAGATACGAAAGATGCAGAGTATGTTGTAGATCTAACATGGACCATTGCTTCTTATGATGCTACTACTCCAGCTGTTTACACTGCCACAGGTGCATTTACCCTGCCTACTGGCGTTTTTCAAACAAGTCCAGTAACCCCGTTAGCTGTTACTGCTAATGTAACCGTTAATGCTCCTGCGACTCCAACATTCAACTTTGCAACAAACTATTGTATTGGTGCAACTGCTGATGCATTGCCTGCTTCATCAATTGAAGGTATAACAGGTACATGGAATGCTACAACTATCGCAACGGATGTTGTTGCTGTTGTTGATTATGTATTTACAGCTGACGCACTTCAATGTGCTACAGACGCTACTGTTTCAGTAATAGTTCATGCACTACCAGTAGTTACATGTCATGCTGATTTTACAGTAACAAATGTTACTCCAGTAACTCTTACATCCAGTCCTGCAGGCGGAACACATACCGGAATGGGTATAACTCCCTTAGGTAGATTTTCTGCAAACAATCTTGCAAACGACGATTATACCATTACTTATACGTATACAGATGCTACTACAGGATGTTCTAACTCTTGCGAGTTTATTGCTACTGTTTTTGTTCCTCTGGGTGCTATTAGTGGGATTGATGTTTACAATTCTGTTCAGGATTTGTCTGTTTGTCAAGGTGTAACCGAGACAGATGTTCTTGCAATGTTGACAGATACAATCACAATCAAAGATGGTGCTAATAATATGTATGTTGTAGACCTAGCTTGGACCATTGCTTCGTTTGATGGAAATACGCCTGCGAACTATAATGCAATAGGTACATTTGAACTTCCTATTGAAGTTGCTCAAACAGATCCTGCAACAGCTCTCGAAGTTGTGGCTACTATTGCTGTAAATGCACCTACTGTTCCTGCATTTAGCTTTGCTACCGAATATTGTCTTGGTGAAGTTGTAGAAGCACTTCCATTAACATCTGATAATGGAATTACAGGTACATGGAATCCCGCTATCGTTGCAACGGATGTTGCTGTTGCTAATGTAAATTATGTATTTACAGCAACAGCTGGTCAATGTGCTACAAACAAGACTGTAGCAGTAACTGTTAATGAGCCTGTAACTCCAACATTTACGGCTGTTGGTCCATTCTGTGAAGGTTCTACCATTGCAGCATTGCCAACTACTTCCAACAATGAAATTACTGGAACATGGTCGCCTGCAATAAACAATACAGCTACAACGACATACACATTTACTCCAACTGATGGATTGTGTGCAATTACTCAAACGATGACCATTGAAATTACTCCAAATGTAACTCCTACATTTGATGCTGTTGGTCCATTCTGTGAAGGTTCTACCATTGCAGCATTGCCAACTACTTCCAACAACGGAATTACTGGAACATGGTCGCCTGCTATTAATAATACAGCAACAACTGAGTATACATTTACTCCAACTGATGGATTGTGTGCAATTACTCAAACGAAGACCATTGAAATTACTCCAAAAACGACTCCTACATTCGATGCTGTCGGTCCATTCTGCGAAGGTTCTACCATTGCAGCATTGCCAATTACATCAATCAACGGAATCGTAGGAACATGGTCGCCTGAAATTAATAACACAGCGACGACAGAGTATACCTTTACTCCAGCCGATGACGAGTGTGCTATTGCAACAACAATGAGCATTGTCATTACACCAAATGTTGATCCTGTTTTCAGTTTTGCTACTGAATACTGTCAAAATGCGGATGGAGATGCTCTTGCATTAACATCTGATAATGGCGTTACTGGTACTTGGGCTCCTGCTACCATCACAACAGATGTTGTTGGTGAGGCGGATTATGTATTTACATTTGACGAAGGTCAATGTGCTACAAACCTAAGTGTTACGGTAACCGTAAAAGCAATTCCTGAAGTTTCGTGTCCTGCTGACTTTACAGTCGCAAGCATTGATGCCGTGCCCCTAACCGCAACTCCAGAAGGTGGAACTTTTGAAGGACCAGGTGTTACAGGTAATATGTTTACTGCAATTGATTTAGTAGATGGTGATTATACAATCACGTATACTTATATAGACGCTACTTCAGGATGTTCTAATTCTTGTGAATTTGTAGTAACGGTTGACTTTGCAAGTAGTATCTCTGTAAACGAAATCACTACCATTGGAGTTTATCCAAACCCCAATAAAGGTATGTTTACCATTGATTTTGCAAACATTAGCGGTAAAGCAAATTACCAAATCTATGACGCTAAAGGAAGCATCATCGTTAATAAAAACATCCATACTAGTGGAAACACTACCGAGGAAGTTTCGTTGAACCTTGTACCTGGTGTATACTTCATAAAAGTTGTGACTACAAATCAAACCATTGTTGAAAAACTGGTGATTCAATAGTCGTTAATTTGTCTATAATAAAAAGTCCGCTAATTGGCGGACTTTTTTTTTTTTTAAGTTTTAGCATATCGTGTGGTTTTATAACTCTTTGTTGTATTTTTTTTGAGAAAAACCAAATGGTTTCATGTTCAAGTGGTTGATTTTAAGCTGTTTAGTTTATTAAAAGGATTTAGCCTCTAAGTATCTGTTTGTTTGTTAAGATGTTAACATAGTGTTATTGTCCATTCTTGTGTTTTAGTTTGTTTTACATTTGTTCACAATTTAAAAAATAGAATCAATTTTTGATAAAACAAATATTTAATAAAAAGATCAACCATGAAAAATCTTAAATTTTCATTATGCTTATTCGTTTTACTAATTTTAGGGTGGTCAACTCAAGCTCAGAATGTGCAAATTGGTAGTGGAACGGCTACTGGAGGCGCGTTCCCTATTTCTGGAGGTTGGGGGTACACGTACACTCAGCAAATTTACACCCAGCCGCAGGTTAATACGGATGGAGAAATTACTAAAATCCGTTTTTATTATGTTACCGGAGCACCCACTCAGAGTTTGGATTGGGTAATCTATATGGGACATACTGATAAAACTAGTTTTTCAAGTATTACCGATTGGGTTCCTGTATCAGAAATGACCGAAGTTTTTAATGGTCAGGTAACCTATCCTGCAATTGACAATTGGATGGAAATTACCTTAACTACTCCTTTTCCTTACAACAATACGGATAACTTAGTAATTGCCGTGGATGAAAACACACCTGGTTATTCTGCCATTTCTTGGCGTACTTTTACAAGTGGTACAAATACTGGGATTTATTACAGAAACGATGATTTAAATCCGGACCCTGCAGCTCCTCCAACTGCTAATTCTACTTCAGAAAACTTGGCTCAAGTTCAGTTGTATTTTCTTGAATCTTGTCCAGCACCAACCGACATTGCAATTACAAACATTACATATTCATCTGCAGATATTTCATGGACGCCAGGCGCATTCGAAACTGCTTGGAATATCATAATTTCAGAAACTGAAGTATCAGATTTTGCAAGTGCAACTATTATTCCTGCAGCCACAAACCCTTATTCGGCATCAGCTTTGTCTCCAGGAACTACGTATTATGTTTATGTTCAAGCAAATTGTGGAGCGGATGATGTTTCTAACTGGTCCGAGCAAGTTACGTTTGCTGTTGCCGAAAAACTGAGTTGGTATAATTTAGAGGTTGCAGCTACAGATACAATATATACTACTGAAACACTTGATGTTTATGCCCAAGCATGGAAAGACGGTGTTACAAATGCGGATGCTGAAAATCCTGGAGTTGGTGTAGAATGCTGGATAGGATTCAATCATTCCAATACAAATCCTGCAACTTGGACAAGTTGGATGCCCGCAACATACAGTGCAGATGTGGACGAAAATGATCAATTTACTCTCAGTATTGATGGTATACCTCCTGGAAAATATTATTATGCAAGCAGATGGAGCTACAACCACAGTATTTATACTTATGGAGGTCGCAGTTCTGAAGGTGGAGGTGCGTGGGACGGAATAACGAATGCATCAGGAGTTTTAATAGTAAAAGCTTTAGGAGCCAATTGCTCTGATCCAATTATTGTTGATATTTCAGCAAATCTTCCCTATGAGCATTTTTCACAATCGAATTGTGGAATGGAAAATACATATGACAATACAAATATTTCAAATGGAGATTTTGATAACGGACAAGATGTAATTTATCAACTTAACCTGAGCTCTGATAAATATCTTAAAATAACGATGGATCCTAAAATTACAAGTTCTTCCTCTCTGTCATTATTTAGTGATTGTCCTGACGTTGGAACGCTAATAGATGATGCTTATGATTACTCTTCTAATTTGAACATAATCGAAGTGGCTCTATCAGCCGGAACTTATTATCTTATGATTGATTGTCCAGAGTGGCAGAATTGTATTCCTGATTATGATCTTACCATTGAGGAAATCTGTCCTGAACCCTATGGAATTGAAGAATTTAATCTTGCTCAAACATCAACAGATATAAGATGGATTAAACGTGGTTTTGAAACGGCTTGGAACATCAAGGTAAATGAAGCTGCTCCAATTGATCCTGAGACCGAAGAGGGAGACATTGTTGCAAACGCTGAGGTTTTGATTAATCCTACATATTCCATTGCAAGCGGTTTGACTTTAGATACAGAATACTATGTTTACGTTCAGGCTTCTTGTGGTTCTGAATGGGCAGAATACATATTTACGACTCTTGCCGCATGCCCTATTCCTACAGGTCTAGAAACAGAAGTGCTTGGAACAAATGCTGCAACGCTTACTTGGAATAAGTTAGGAATGAGCGACTGGGTTATTAAGATTTCCGCAAGTTCTTTTGACCCCGATACGTATGAAGACAGCACAGTTGTTACATCCGCTATCGCACAATTTGAGCTGACTGGTTTAACTGCAGGCACTATTTATTATTGGTATGTAAAATCTTCTTGCGGATCTGACTGGTCTTATGAAGGTAAATTTACAACTGAATGCGAAGCTATAAGCACATTCCCATGGACAGAAGATTTCGAAGGCGTTAGCACTCCTGACCTTCCTATGTGTTGGTCGCAAATTGATAACAACTCAGATGGAGAATACTGGGAAACTACCGATGACAAAGGTGTCGAAAACTCTCAATCTGTAACTATTTATACAGATAATCATGATGGAAATAATGACGATTATCTGATCCTTCCAAAGTTTTTACTTACGGGCAATCAGCAGTTAATGTATTATGTTAGAGCTCGTTCAAATTACGAACCCAATGATTATAGGGTTGTTCTTTCTACAACGGGTAAAAATCCAGAAGACTTTAATGTAGAATTACTTCCGCTTACCGTGGTTTCCTCGACAACAATGACAGAAATTAATCCAATAGATTTATCATCATATTCTGGAGAGGTATATATTGCCATACACATTCCGTCAGGAGGATTGGATGGTTGGCGTATTTATTTTGATAATTTCACCATAGAAGATATACCAAGTTGTCCAAAACCAACAAATTTATTTGCCAATGTTACTTCAACAACATCAGCAATATTAAATTGGAATGAAAATGGTTCCGCTACCAATTGGACAGTAAAAGTGTCTCTTAATCCTATCGATCCAGAAACTGCCAATCCAGAAGATTATGAACTTGTTTCTGCTTCAGGCAATCCTTCTTCAATAATTGAAGGCTTAACTGCTGGTACAGTTTATTACTGGTATGTTCAGTCAAATTGTGGTGAAGGGGAAGTTTCCGAATGGTCTGTTCAAGGTGTGATTAATACTTCATGTCTTGCAGTTTCAGTTTTACCATTTGTTGAAAATTTTGATACATGGGGAACTGGCCCAGATGCTTTCCCTGATTGTTGGACACGCCCCGTTGTTTATGCAGAAGATAATATTTTTCCATCATGCAATGGATATGATTATATTAGTTCGCCATATAGTTTGAAATTCCAGTCTGAACCGACAGCACCTACCTATGCGGTAACTCCTGCTTTTGCAGAAGATATTCATGGTTTAATGGCTACGTTTAGTCTAATGGCTGAAAGTGTTAGTTATTCAGGAATAATAGAAGTGGGTGTTATGAGTAATCCAAATGATATCAGTACATTTGAGTTGGTTCAAACGATCATCCCTACTTCTAGTGATGAATGGACTTCTTATGAAATATTCTTTACCCAAACAGAATTAAGCGGTGCTAATAACTATATTGCATTCAGACATATTTCGAATAATAATGATTGGTATTTTTGGTTAGAAGATTTAACTATTGACTTATTGCCAGCCTGCCTCAAACCAACAAATTTATATGCGAATAATATTACAACAACATCTGCAACTCTACAATGGACAGAAACTGGGTCCGCTACCAATTGGAATGTTAAAGTTTCTCTTGATCCTATAAATCCTGAAACCGCCGATCCAGCAGATTATGAACTTGTATCTGTTTCAGGCAATCCTTCTGTTATAATTGAAGATTTAGCTTTAAGTACAACTTATTACTGGTATGTACAGGCTGATTGCGGAGAAGGGGAAGCTTCAGCATGGTCTGCACAAGGTGTTTTTGTTACGAATTGCAATTCATACACAATTCCATTTTTGGAAGATTTCACTGAAAATACTTCTTCAGAGCTTCCAAGTTGCTGGAATCAAAATTATACAAATTGGAGTGTCAATGAAAGTTCTAATGCGCAGGGTGACTCTCCCGAATTAAGATTAAATTGGGAACCAAGTGTAATTGGTGAAGTTAAAATATATCTGCCAACAATTGATGCTACAACAAATTCTAATCTTGGAATGACATTTGACCATACGTTGGATTATTATGAGAGCTCATTTGATCTAAGAGTTGATTACACCATTGACAATGGAATTACATGGGGTACTGCATGGCAAACGAATGTAAATTCGGATATTGAACCTGAAGAAGTGCTTATTGATTTGAGCTCACTTGATGGTCAAGTTTTTCAGCTTGCTTTTGTGTTCTCTGGAAATACATACGATGTTAATGATTGGTATATTGATAATATAAATGTTTTCGAAATAAATGCAATCAATCAAATCGACATTAACTCAGAGGTTTCTGACGTATACGTTTGTAAAGGCGATAGTAAAGCAACCGCAATGGCTGCTCTTGCGCCTCAAATTACAATTACGGATACACATGGAGACGAATATGTGGTTGACCTAACATGGGGAATTAATTCGTATAATGGAAATATTCCAAATAGCTACAACGCTAAAGGTATATTTACTTTACCTGACGGAGTTGAGCAAACGATGATTCCTACTCCACTTTCAGTTTCAGCGCTTGTAATCGTAAATGATCCTTTGGTTATTCCATTTAGTTTTGCTACAGAATATTGCATTGGATCTACTCCAGATGCATTGCCACTAATTTCTGACAACTTTATTACTGGAACATGGCTCCCTGCTGAAATAGCGACGGACATTGATGGAGATATAGATTATACATTTACTCCAACAGCTGGACAGTGTGCAACAAATCAAACATTAACGATTACGGTAAATGCACTTCCTGTGGTTACTTGTCCTGCCGACTTTACGGTTATAGAACAAGATGTAATTGCTCTTAGCGGTGGTTTGCCAGCTGGTGGAACTTACAGTGGAGCAGGTGTGACGGCAAATACTTTTGATCCTTCATCACTTGAAAATGGCGAATACACTATTACTTACACTTACACCGATGAAGATACAGGATGTTCAAACTCCTGTGAATTCAAAATTACTATAGATGTAGTAATTAGCATCAATGAAAATGAAATTGCTAAAATCGGTGTCTATCCAAATCCAAATAACGGTAAGTTTAATATCAGTTTCAATAATATCAATGGTAAAGTTGTTTACCAGATTTATGATACAAAAGGAAGTGTTATTGCTGACAAAATTATCCATGCAGATGGAAACACGATTGAAGAAGTTTCTTTGAATCTTATTCCTGGCGTTTACTTCGTAAAAGTTATTACAACAAATCAATCCTATGTTGAAAAACTAGTGATTCAATAAGTAAATAAATTGTTTTCTTAAAAAAGTCCGCTAATTGGCGGACTTTTTTTTAAAAGTTTTAGCATATCGTGTGGTTTTATGACTCTTTGTTGTATTTTTTTTGAGAAAAACCAAATGGTTTCATGCTCAAGTGGTTGATTTTAAGTTGTTTAGTTTGTTAAAAGGATTTAGCCTCTAAGTATCTGTTTGTTTGTTAAAATGTTAACACAGTGTTATTATCTATTGTTATGTTGTAGTTTGTATTAAATTTGTTCACAATTTAAAAATAGAATCAATTTTTGATAAAACAAATATTTAATAAAAAAATCAACCATGAAAAATCTTAAATTTTCATTATGCTTATTCGTTTTACTAATTTTAGGGTGGTCAACCCAAGCGCAGACCGTGGTGCAGATTGGTAGCGGAACTTCTACAGCACTTAACTTGCCAATTTCTGGTAGTTGGGGATATTCATATTCGCAACAAATTTACACCAAAGCACAGATTGATGCCGAGGGTTTAATAACTAAAATTTACTTTTATTATGCTACTGGAACGACCACTCCGTCTTTGGATTGGGTAATCTATATGGGACATACTAATAAAAGTTCTTTTGCAGATAGTACCGATTTTGTTCCGGTTAGTGAGATGATAGAAGTTTTTAACTCACAGGTTACTTACCCTAGTGTTAGTGGTTGGATGGAAATAGTTTTAAGTAAACCATTCCATTATAACAACATAGATAACTTAGTAATTGCAGTGGATGAAAATACAGCTGGCAATTCTCCGATTTCTTGGCGTACTTTTACAAGTGCTGCTAACACAGGGATTGTTTGCAGAAGTGATGTTGCAAATCCTGACCCTGCATCCCCACCACCTGCTGAAAGTATGACTGGAGAATTAGCTCAAGTTAAATTGCATTTTTCTGATTGTAATGCAGTATCTGTTTTCCCATTCACCGAAGGTTTTGAAATTGGTAATACAAATGGAGCTGCTGTGGGTGGATGTTGGGTACATGATGATGTTACTGGCACAGTTGGTTGGAAAGCAAATACTAATACTACTGGCACCCAAGCACCAAGAACCGGAAATTTTAATGCAATTCTTGGTGCTTTTACGAATGAAGCGATGTATTATGCTTTCGAGTTAACGGAAGGAGTTAGTTATACAGTAAATCTTTATGCTAGGCAATATTTCGTTGATTTTGCATCAATTGATGTTAAGTTCGGGAATCATCCGAATAGATCAAGTATGACGAATGAAATAATCTCTACAACTATTATTAGTACGAATGCTGATTATCAATTGTTAACGGGCAATTTTACGCCGACTGCATCAGGAGTATATTATGTTGGCATTTATGGCCGTACTTGGCACACTGGCTGGGGGATAGTAATTGATGATTTTGAATTACTTGAAACTCCTACTGTTACAATGGACTGGTGTAACCTAGATTACCCAGCTACACACACGATGGAATCGAATGAAACGGTAACAGTTTATGCTCGTGGATTTAAAGCTGGTGTTACAGATATTGATTATAACGCTCCAGGACCAGGAGTGAAATGCTGGATTGGATATAGTGATACAGACACAAACCCTTCAACATGGACAAACTGGACTCTTGCAACATACGATAACGAGGATTATTATGACGATTACGAAGAATACCAGACAGATCTTGGTCCTCTTTCTGCAGGAACATATTATTATGCTTCTCGCTGGAGCTATAACGACGGCATTTACAAATATGGTGGATATGACGGAGAATGGAACGGAACAACCAACGTATCTGGTATATTAAATGTAACGTCAGCGCTGGGAAGCGATTGTTCAAATCCAATTATAATAGCCGAGTCAGCTTTGCCATACGCCGAAACAAACGGCTCTAACTGTGGACTTGGCAATAATTATACTCCTCCTTATTTAGGTAATTATAGCAGTGGTGAGGATGTCATTTATAGACTCGATATTACAAATGCGGCTAATGTTTTGATCGAAATGACATCGCACAATGAAAGCTGGACAGGCATAGCAATTTTTGATAATTGTCCTGATATAGGAACAGGAATTAATCATTCAACACTTGGTAATATGACTCAAGGACAAACTCATTCAATGGAGGTTAATCTTGCCGCTGGGTCATATTACATTATGATTGACACTTATACCGCTCCAAATTGTATTACAAACTACGATTTGAACATAAGTATTACTTCTTATCAGGGAAGTAGTTGTTCAAATCCCATTATTATAGATCAGGCATCTTTGCCATACGCCGAAACAAACCGTTCTAACTGTGGAATGGGCAATAATTATACTCCTCCTTATTTAGGTAATTATGGCACTGGTGAGGACATCATTTACAGACTCGATATTACAAATGCAGCTACTGTTTTGATTGAAATGACATCGCACAATGAAAGTTATACAGGCATAGCAATTTTTGACAACTGCCCTGATACAGGAACAGGAATTGAAAAATCTTTCCTTGCTGGTGGCACTGCAGGTCAAACGCATTCAATGGAGGTTAATCTTGCCGCTGGGTCATATTACATTATGATTGACACTTATACCGCTCCAAATTGTATTACAAACTACGATTTGAACATCACTGTTGTTCATGCTATTGCTGATGTAGATATTGAAAATGATGTTCAAGCTGTATCTGTTTGCCAAGGCACTTCAGAGGCTACTGTTATTGGATTATTGGCTCCAGAGATTGTTATTAAAGACGCGGGAAATAACGAGTTTACCGTTGATTTAGTCTGGAACATCACTGGTTATGATGCAAACACTCCGGCTAATTACGCGGCTACAGGTACATTTAGTTTACCTGAAAATGTTATACAAAGCAGCCCAGTAACAGTTTTAGAAGTTAATACTGCTGTTGCAGTGACTGCCAAAGAAAATCCAACATTTGTGTTTGAAACAGATTACTGTTTAAATGCTACTGCTGATGTACTCCCTCTTATTTCTGAAGAAGGTATTGCAGGAACATGGGCTCCTGAAACAATTACAACGAATGCTGCGGGAGATGTAAGTTATACATTTACTCCAGATGCTGGTGAATGTGCAAGTATTGCGACGATTGTAGTTACTGTAAATGCACTTCCAGTAGTAACGTGTCCTGCTGATTTTGAAGTAACGAACCCCAACCCTGTAAATCTCACTGCAACTCCTTCTGGCGGAATATATGCAGGTATTGGTATTACAGATAATACTTTCTCCGCTAATGGTCTTGCAAATGGCGATTATACAATTACTTATAATTATACAGACGCACTTACGTCTTGTGCAAACTCATGTGATTTTAATGTAACTGTTTCACCATTTCTTGGTAGTGATTGTTCAAACCCAATTATTATAACACAGGCATCTTTTCCATACGCCGAAACAAACGGTTCTAACTGTGGACTTGGCAATAATTATACTCCTCCTTATTTAGGTGATTATGGCACTGGTGAGGATGTCATTTATAGACTCGATATTACAAGTGAGGTAACTGTTAGGATCGAAATGACATCGCACAATGAAAGCTGGACAGGTCTAGCAGTTTTTGATAATTGTCCTGATATAGGAACAGGCATAGAAATGTCAACACTTGGTTATATGACTCAAGGACAAACCCATTCAATGGAGCTTAATCTCAGTGCAGGTTCATATTACATTATGATTGACACTTATACCGCTCCAAATTGTATAACAAGCTATGACTTGAACATGACTGTTGTTCATGCTATTGCTGATGTAGATATTGAAAATGATGTTCAAGCTGTATCTGTTTGCCAAGGCACTTCAGAGGCTACTGTTATTGGATTATTGGCTCCAGAGATGGTTATTAAAGACGCGGGAAATAACGAGTTTACCGTTGATTTAGTCTGGAACATCACTGGTTATGATGCAAACACTCCGGCTAATTACACGGCTACAGGTACATTTAGTTTGCCTGAAAATGTTATACAAAGCAGCCCAGTAACAGTTTTAGAAGTTAATACTGCTGTTACAGTGACTGCCAAAGAAAATCCTACATTTGTGTTTGAAACAGATTACTGTTTAAATGCTACTGCTGATGTACTTCCTCTTATTTCTGAAGAAGGTATTGCAGGAACATGGGCTCCTGAAACAATTACAACGAATGCTGCGGGCGATGTAAGTTATACATTTACTCCAGATGCTGGTGAATGTGCAAATATTGCGACGATTGTAGTTACTGTTAATGCACTTCCAGTGGTGACGTGTCCTGCTGATTTTGAAGTAACGAACTCCAACCCTGTAAATCTCACTGCAACTCCTGCAGGAGGAGTTTACACAGGCGCTGGCATTACTGGCAATACTTTCTCCGCTAATGGTCTTGAAAATGGCGATTATACAATTACTTATACATACACTGATGGAGCAACAACTTGTTCAAACTTCTGTGATTTTGTTATTACAACGAATATCCCTTATCCTGAAATTGCAGAGATAGATATTAACGAAGAAGTTGAAGATATTGCTGTTTGTCAAGGTGTTGATGAAGCAGATGCCATTGCATTATTGGTGGATCAGATTGTGATTAAAGACGCCGAAAACAATGAGTTTACAGTTAATTTAGTTTGGACAATTGCTGGTTATGATGCGAACGTTCCTTCTGTTTACAATGCAATAGGAACATTTGAACTTCCTGCTACTGTTTCACAAACGGATCCAGCTGCAATTCTAGAAGTTACAGCCATGGTTACTGTGACTGAAAACGAACTTCCAATATTCATTTTTGCAACAGAATATTGTGTAGGAGCTACGCCAGCTGTGTTGCCAACAACTTCTGAAGATAATATTACAGGAACCTGGTTTCCAGCTATAATTGTCACAGATGCTGTTGGTGAAGTGGATTATGTATTCACCCCAAATGCAAATCAGTGTGCACTCGAAATCACCATTTCAGTGACTGTCAATGCACTTCCAGAAGTTACGTGTCCTGAAAACTTTACTGTTACAGAAGAAGAAATTGTAGCACTTACGGGTGGTTTGCCATTAGGCGGAACTTACAGCGGAACGGGTGTCACGGGAAGTAGTTTTAATCCTTCATCACTAGAAAATGGTGAATACACAATTGTTTATTCATACACGGATTCAGAAAGTGGATGCGATAATTCTTGTCAATTCACCATTACGGTTGATATGACAAGTGGAATTAATGTTAGCCAAACTGCTGAAATTGGTATTTATCCTAATCCAAACAAGGGGATGTTTAATAT
>Ga0265295_1006057_pt1 | contig 14870 bp, 13 predicted proteins | sample Munlansysbiofilm_FD_192503 | JGI IMG/M metagenome (GOLD analysis project Ga0265295, IMG submission 192503) | Leachate microbial communities from a municipal landfill in Southern Ontario, Canada - Methane capture system biofilm | ecosystem: Engineered > Solid waste > Landfill > Unclassified ... | reverse complement strand
TCACCTCTACCCATCCTACTAAACCGGAAGGGGATAAAAAAAGAGCCCTCGAACGGATTTGAACCGTTGACCCCCACCTTACCATGGTGGTGCTCTACCGACTGAGCTACAAGGGCGTCGGTTGCATGCAAGACAAAGTACGAGATGCATCTGCCTTCAACACGCAGAAGCAAACTTACCAGAGTGCATGGTTTTTGTCAATACGCACCACAGAGAAAGGGGAAAAACTTGGACCGGTTGCTCAGAATTCCGTAATCAGATATAATTTATCACACGTATTTGTTATAATTACAAGGAGTTCCTTATGAAGGACCAGCAAAAGACTCGTTATGGCCATACTGCAAATGACATTGCACAAGACTTTGCAGAACATTTGAAATACAGCCAAGACGCAGATATGTACCATACAACCCAAGAGGGTCGCTATACAGCACTAGCCCTTACCGTTCGTGACCGGATCATCCATCAGTGGAACCAAAGTCGCAAGACACAGCGCAAGAAGAGCGCCAAGCGCGTCTACTACCTCAGCCTTGAATTCCTGATGGGTCGTGCCATGACCAACAACATCATCAATCTCGGCATCGAGGAGGAGGTTCGCAAAGCCCTCTCCTCCCTCGGCTACACCTACGAGGAACTCAGCGAAGTAGAACCGGACGCCGGCTTGGGAAACGGGGGACTGGGAAGGCTGGCCGCCTGCTTCCTCGACTCTCTGGCTACCTTGGAAATCCCTGCCTACGGCTACGGCATCAGGTACAACTATGGCATCTTCCGCCAGCAGATCAAGAACGGCTGGCAGGCAGAGCAACCTGACAACTGGCTGCGTGATGGCAACCCTTGGGAAGTGATCCGACCCGATGTGGTCTATCCTGTCCAGTTTGGTGGTGAGGTGCAGGTAATCCGGGAACACGGCCGTGACCAATTCAAGTGGTCTGGTTCAGAGATTGTCCAAGGCATTGCCTATGACACCCCGATCATCGGATATGGCTGCAAGACGGTGAACACCTTGCGCCTTTGGTCAGCAAAAAGCCCGGAAGAGTTCAATTTCCATGAATTCAACGACGGCGACTATACCGAGGCAGTGCGTTCCAAGATATCAGCGGAGAACCTCAGCCAGGTCCTCTATCCCAATGATACGCTGTACATGGGCAAAGAGCTCAGGCTCAAGCAGCAGTACTTCTTTGTCGCTTGTTCGCTTGCAGACATTGTCAGGCGCTTCAAGCGGGAAAAACAGAACTGGTCAACCTTCCCTTCGTTTGCAGCCATTCAGCTCAATGATACCCACCCTTCCCTGGCTGTCCCTGAAATGATGCGCATTCTCCTCGATGAGGAGAACCTCGACTGGGACCAGAGCTGGGATATCACCGTGCGAACCATGGGCTACACCAACCACACCCTGATGCCTGAAGCCTTGGAGAAGTGGTCGCTGCCGATGCTGCAGAAGATTCTTCCCAGACATTTGCAGATCATCTACGAAATCAATCACCGATTCCTCCAGCAGGCAGTCGCCTACTTCCCGCTCCAGCCACAGATGCTCAGCAAGATCAGCATCATCGAGGAGTCGAACCCCAAGCATGTTCGCATGGCAAACCTTGCCATCGTGGGAAGCCACAGCACCAACGGTGTTGCAGAACTGCACTCCCAACTGTTGAAAAAATCTATGTTCCCCCATTTCAACCTCATCTATCCCGATCGTTTCAACAACAAGACCAACGGGATCACCCAGCGGCGCTGGCTGCTTGCATCCAACCCCAAGCTGGCATCCTTGATCACCAGCGCAATCGGTGATGGCTGGATAACCGACTATAGCCAGATAGCCAAGCTTGAAGCCTTCTCCAAGGATACGAACTTCTTGGGTGACTTCGAAAAGATCAAACAGGAGAACAAGGTACGTGCAGCAGCATTCCTGAAGCAGGAGAGCAACCTCATCATCAATCCGGACTCGTTCTTTGATGTACAGGTCAAGCGAATCCATGAGTACAAGCGACAGCTGCTCAACGCCCTGAACATCCTGCTCATCTATACAGACCTCAAGAATGGGGGTGAGGCTACCAAGGAGATGGAACACACCACCTTCCTCTTCGGCGGCAAGGCTGCCCCAGGCTATGTCAATGCAAAGCTTATCATCAAGCTCATCAACAACATCGCCAAGGTCATCAATGCCGACCCAGCCACCAAGGACAAGCTTGCTGTGCACTTCATGCCCAACTATCGTGTCTCGATGGCTGAGCTGATCATCCCAGCCACCAACCTTTCCGAGCAAATCTCAACGGCAGGCACCGAAGCATCCGGCACCGGAAACATGAAATTCATGGCAAACGGGGCCCTGACCATCGGTACGATGGATGGTGCAAATGTGGAAATCGCCGAAGAGGTTGGCAGCGAAAACATGTTCATTTTCGGCCACACTGAAGAACAGATCACCAAGCTCAGCCTTGGCTACGACCCGTTCTCCCGTGTTATGGCGGACGAGCAGATCAAGCGTATCGTCGACCTCTTGTTCAGCGGTTACTTCAACGTGAATGAACCAAACATCTTCGAACCGCTGCGCCGGAGCCTTTTTGAAGAAGGGGACCGCTATTACCATTTCGCCGATCTTGGCATGTACCGGGATGCACACCGCATGGCACGTGAACTCTACAAGAGTGACAAAATGGAGTGGAACCGTCGAGCGGTGCTCAACATCAGTGCGAGCGGGAAGTTCTCCAGTGACCGGACCATCGCCCAATATGCCAAGGATATCTGGGATATTGCACCTTGTCCGGTTGAAAAGGATACATCCCTCGATACTGCGCTTGCAGATGCTGCAAAGCGGAAGTAAAAACAGCCTCCTGCCGAATTTTCATCACCCCTACCCCAAGGGGTGATATTTTTTCGTCAGCAAGTATATATTCTAAAGTTTTACATGTAATAGAGATATTTAATGTATTTAAAATTACTATATTTAATGACAATATCTCGTCATTCACTTCTTCCGACTGCTATATTCAGAGCATGCAAAAGTTCTGGGAACGCATGAAAATTTTACTACACTCCCCTACTGTGGTGGATCTGGCAAAGGTCTTGGGGGTGAAGCGCAGCACACTTTCCAGTTGGATTCATGCCGACAGAAGGCCCCCTATGCATGTATTGTTGCGTCTTTCGCAACTGACCGGTCTGGGACTGGAAGAACTTGAGTTTGGGTATACCAAAGGGTATCGTGAGGATGAAGACGTCTACGAGCGACCAAAAGACCGTAAACAAGAAATCCTCTCTCTCATCGAACAGTTTGATGAAAGAGAGTTGGATTTCATCTGGTGCTTCCTCACCAGCTACAAGAACTGTATTGCTACAGACCGAGAGAAGAAAGTATACTAGTAAGATGGGGAGCAAGCAGCGCAAGCAACGGTGCTATTACCATGGCAGGCATGAAATTGCCTGCCTTGCTTTTTCGTACATCAAGCAAGGAAAAGCCAATCATCATCAACAGCACCCCGCCCACCGCAGCAAGCTCGGTGATCCCTGCATCTCCAAGAACTGGAGCGATGAAGTCGCCTGCAAGGGTGAAGAACCCTTGGTAGAGCAGGATGAAGAGGGCACTGGCCATAACGCCAATACCATAGATTGAGCTGAAGATGATCGCCATACAACCGTCCATGATCGATTTTACCAGGATCAGCTGGTAGTCTCCCACCGTTCCTGCCTGGATGGATCCCACCACCGTCATCGCACCGGAGCAGAACAACAGAGAGGCATTCAAAAAGCCCAGGGCAAAATTGCGCGCACTTTCAGCGCTCCCCTTTCCCTTGCTCAGCCTTCTTTCCATCCATGAGCCCAGGGCAAGCACTCCTTCCTCAATGTGGAGCGCATAGCCGATGAAACCGCCGATGACCACAGAAAAGAGCAAGATCAGGTACGAGCCTGTCTGCATGGCCATCGAGATGCCAATCACCAGCGTGATCAGGCCGGATGAGGTGAACACCACTTCCTGATAGGAAGCTTTGAGCTTGTTCTTGACAAGAAGTCCGAGTAGGGACCCAAGGATGACCATGAGGGCGTTGAAATAAGTGGCAATCATAATGGCATCGAGTATAATACTTTTGCAAACCTCACTCAAGGAAGGACCATGCAAAATATTCTGTTGGCTGCTGGATTGGGATCCCGCAGCGAAGGCAAAAAACTCTTGCTCCCCTATCGGGGGACCAGCATTGTTGCCAATGCAGTCCTTGCATCCCTTGAGGCGGACTTGTTCACCATCGTGGTAACCGGCTACCGATCTGACGAGGTGGTCGAACACCTCAAGGCCCTGGCTTGTCATTCACTGTTGATCGTCCATAACCCCGATTATCTGCAGGGACAGGGAAGCTCAACCCAGACAGGTGCCCGTCATCTCTCCCAGGATGAACCTTTCTTCATCTCCCTGGCGGATATGCCGCTCATTGGAAAACAGCACTATCACTGGATTGCAGACAACGCACATATGGATGTGGTAAGGCCCAGCTTCCAAGGGCATTTTGGCCACCCCGTGTTGCTGGGTCCTTCATTCAGGCAGGTTATCCTTGAGGAAAAACTCCCGTTTTCCATGCGTTCCTTGCTCAACAGGTATCCCACCCAGCGCCTCGAGGTGGAGGACGCGGCATATGTCACCGACATCGATACCCTCGAGGCCTATCACCATCTGCTCGCTACTGAGCAATAATCCGATCACCCGAACGGATGAGGTGGATGGATGAATCAGGAGAGAATGCTCCGGACAGCAGCTGTACTGACAACGGATTCTCAACCAGTCGCTGTACCGCACGCTTGATCGGACGGGCTCCGTACACTGGATCGTATCCCTCCTCATAGAGGGCATCCACCACAGCATCTTCCCAACTCAGGCGGAAGCCACGCTTCTCAAGCCTCTTGGCAAGCATCTGAAGCTGCAACGAGACAATCTTGCGGACCTGCTCACTTCCCAACCGCTCGAAGACAATGATCTCATCCAGGCGATTGATGAATTCTGGCTTGAAGGAGTTGTGTATGATCTCCATCACCACGTTCGAGCCTTCTTCATGAGAGGAAGAGGAGAGCAGCTGCTGACTGCCCAGGTTACTGGTCATGATGATCACCGTATTGGTGAAATCGACCACCCTGCCTTGTCCATCGGTGAGCCTGCCGTCATCAAGCAGTTGCAGAAGCACATTGAAGACATCAGGATGCGCCTTCTCAATCTCATCAAAGAGAATGACTGAGTAGGGGCGCCGCCTGACCACCTCGGTAAGCTGGCCTCCCTGGTCGTAACCCACATACCCCGGAGGAGCTCCGATGAGCCTGCTGACCGAGAACTTCTCCATATACTCGCTCATATCAATCCTGGTGAGAGCTTTCTCATCATCAAAAAGAAATTGGGCGAGCACCTTTGCAAGCAACGTCTTTCCCACTCCGGTTGGCCCGGCAAACAGAAAGGTTCCCAAGGGCTTGTGCTCATCGCCGATTCCAGCCTTGTTCCTTCTGATGGCATTGCTGACCGCCCCGATGGCTTGATCCTGGCCCACCACCTGTTCAGAAAGCGTCTTTTCCAGCTGCAAGTATTTTTGCATCTCACTGCCCTTCATCTTCGCCACAGGAACTCCTGTCCAGTTGCTCACTATCCGGGCAATGTCGTCCTCACTGACTTCCTCACGAAGCATCTGCTTGCCTTCGGTTTGCACGCCGGCGAGCTGCTCACCCATGCTCGCAATCTCTTTGGTGAGCTGGGGAATCTGGCCGTGCTTGATCTGCGCAGCCTTGGCAAGATCTCCATCCCGCTCTGCCCGCTGCTCTTCCACCTTCAACTGCTCAAGCTGGGCCTTGCTCTCCCTCAGCTTGGCAATGAACGAGCGCTCGTTGCCCCACTGCAGATGCATGGCATCTCGCCTTCCCTGAAGCTCGCTCCTCTCCTTGTGCAGCTTCTCCAGCCGATCCTTGCTCGCCTTGTCAGTCTCTCTGGACAGGGCTTGCTCCTCGATATTCAGCTGCAGGATCTTTCGCTCTATCTGATCGAGTTCTTCCGGCTGACTCTCAATCTCCATCTTCAGCTGACTTGCAGCCTCATCAACCAAGTCGATTGCCTTGTCGGGAAGGAAGCGGTTGGTGATGTAACGGTTGCTCAGCGTTGCGGCCGCAACCAAGGCTTCGTCCTTGATCCTTACCCCGTGGTGAACCTCATAGCGTTCCTTCAGCCCCCTGAGGATGGCAATGGTCGACTCAACCGAGGGCTCCTTGGTGTAGACCGGCTGGAAGCGTCGTTCCAGAGCTTTGTCAGGCTCAATGAACTTACGGTACTCATCCAAGGTCGTTGCCCCAATGGCATGGAGCTCGCCTCTTGCCAAAGCCGGCTTGATCAGGTTGGAAGCATCGGTGGACCCTTCGCTCGCTCCCGCCCCGACGATGGTGTGCAGCTCATCGATGAAGAGGATGATGGCACCCTCACTGGAGGTGACTTCCTTCACCACAGCCTTCAGGCGTTCCTCAAACTCGCCTCGGAACTTCGCACCTGCAACCAGAGCACCCACATCAAGACTGAGAATACGCTTGTTTTTCAGGGACTCAGGGGTGTCGCCGCCGGCAATACGCTGGGCAAGCCCTTCAACAATGGCCGTTTTTCCCACACCCGGCTCTCCGATGAGTACCGGATTGTTCTTCGTCCTGCGTGAGAGAACCTGCATCAGACGCCGAATCTCCTCGTCCCGTCCGATGACCGGATCGAGCTTGCCCTGCCTGGCGAGGGCAGTCATGTCCTTGCAATACTTCTCCAATGCCTGATAGCGGCTCTCAGGGTCTTCGCTTTGGATGGACTGGTTCCCCCTGATCGTCTGCAAGGCCTGCATGACTGAATCCTTGTTTACCCCCAAGCTCTTCAGAGCCTTGCCTGCAGCCGAGCCATCCTCGAGTATGGCAAGCAGGACATGTTCTGCACTCAGGTACTGGTCCTTGAAATCTGAAGCGATTTTCTCGGCGGCATACAGCTGGTTGCCCAGCTGCGCAGAAAGGGAGCGCTGAGCACTTGCACCATATGCTTTGGGTAGCTTGTCCACAAGCTCGGTGAGCTTGCCCACCACCATTTGGGCGGGTACGCCCAAGCGTTCGAAGAGTGGGGGCAGCAGCCCCTCTTTCTGGGAAAGCAGGGCAAGCAGAAGATGCTCTGAGGTTATCTCTGCATTCCCACGATCATGGGCAAGCATGTCGGCATCACCAATGGCCTGCCGTAATTTGATGGTCATTTTGTCACTATTCATGGATACTCCTCACCTTTGGGTATGAAGCAACCGAACCCTGACGGGTTCATTCCTGTACACAACAAATATAGTGAGAATTGTGCCTATCGGCTAGGAACGAGAACTTGGGCGGTAGAATTCCAGATACGTGCTGACCAACTGCTGGCTGAGCTTCATATCGAAGGTATCGAGGAAAGCAACCTGGAAGCACGAGGACTCAAGCAGAAGCAAGAGATGATCGGCAACCTTGTTCACATCACACTCGATGATATCCCCTGCCTTGATGCCCATGCGCAGAAGGCGCTTGAACAGGATTGTGAGCTTGGCCGTCCGCCTGAGTACAATCTCGTTGAAATCCCGGCCCTCTTTTTTCATCTGCAGCATGACATCCACCAAGCTGGTCAACTCCCCGTCATGCTCATTTGCTGTCTGCATGATGTCCAGGCAGATGGTGGTGATGCGGCAGACATAATCCTGGTCGGTCGACCAGGCAAAGGAAGCATACTTGTTGAACATCCTGCCGGTCACCAGTTTTACGGCATAGTAGTAGATCTCTTCCTTGTCCTTGAAATACTGATAGATGGTAGGCCGGGAGATGCCACACTCGGTGGCGATCAAGGAGAGGTTTGAGTCGCGATAACCCTCCCTTGCAAACACTTTGAGGGCAGTTTGCAGGATTTTCTCCTTTCTTAGCTCATGATCTATCTTCTTGGGCATCAGTCCAATCTCCCGTATGCACCTGGCGGAAAAGTATTGTTGTTCTACAATATAGCATTATACTGTAAAAAACACTAGAACGCATTTGGAGTTTCATTATGCTTTTCTCCCTTCTGGGCTCTGCCCTTTTGCTTTTCCTGCTCATTCTGACAGCCAAGACACTCATGCAAAGGGAGACAACGCTCTCCAGCGCCCAAGGCCCCGAAGCAGTGCGTGATCCCCATGCTGAGCAAGCACTCTCTATGGCGATCGGGTGCAGGACCATTTCACATGAAAATGCCGATGCAACCGAATGGGAGGCTTTCACTCGCTTGCAGCAGTTGCTCTCCAAGACCTACAGCTTGTGCGAAACCATGCGCCTAACCGATGCAGAACTCGGCCCTCACAACCTTGTATATCGCTTCGAGGGAAAAGATGCATCCTGTGAACCCGCACTGCTCACCGCCCACCTCGATGTCGTAGGAGCTGTGGAACATGAGTGGAGTCACCCTCCGTTTGCAGGACACATTGCTGATGGATATGTCTGGGGTCGGGGAAGCTTTGACTGCAAGCTGCAAGTGATAACAATCTTGGAAGCATGCGAAGAGATGCTTCAAAGAGGGGAGCAACCTCACCGCACCTGGTACATTGCCTTTGGATGCGACGAAGAGTGCAACGCATCCGGCGAAGGAGCAACGCGCATCTCCTCTTGGTTTGCCGAGCAAGGATTGCATTTCTCCTTGGTCCTCGATGAGGGAGGTGTGGTGAGTCAGAACTACATCAAGGGCTTCAAGCAGAGCATTGCCGTGGTGGGAGTTGCAGAGAAGGGGTATCTTGACCTCGAGCTCAGAGTCAAACGGGAAGCCGGGCACTCCTCCACCCCCTCATTTCCTACCGCGCTGGGGACACTTTCCAAAGGACTTGCCCGCTTGGAGAGGCACCAGATGCGTCCCTATCTGACTGCACCGGTGCGCACAATGCTCAAGAGCCTTGGACAACAGGGGCCGTTCGGTTACAGCCTGCTCTTTCTCAATCCAGGACTCTTCAAACAAGTGCTCTTCTCCCTCTTCTCCAAGAACCCCACCCTCAATGCCTTGATACGCACGACCGTGGTTCCCACCGTCGTCAGTGCCAGTGACAAAAGCAACGTCATAGCCTTGGAGGCAAAAGCCCACGTGAATATCCGCCTTCTGATCGGCCAGAAGCAAGAGGAGGCGATTGCATGGGTGAAGCGAACACTCGCCGACCCCTCCATTCAAGTCAGCATTCTTCGGCACACCCCACCTTCCTTGGTAAGCCGAACCGACACCGAGGTCTTTGCTGGACTGAAAAGCACCATCCTCTCGACCTTTCCCGAAGCCTTGGTCACCCCCTACCTCATGCTCGGAGCCACCGATGCACGCAAGTACCAAGCGCTCTCTGACCAGGTCTTCCGTTTCACCCCAGCAAGGATGAACAAGCGGGAGATAGCGCGCATGCACGGTCCCGATGAGCGGATCGGATGCGAGAACATCGCCTTGGCCAAGCAGTTCTACAACCGCCTGATCAGCACCTTCTGAAAGCAAGACCCCGCGTGTGCGGGGCCTTGCAAGTACAGGATGGTTCTTCAACCACTTATTTGATTTTCACTTCAATTGCTTTGGGCTTTGCCACTTCCATCTTGGGAAGGGTGAGCTTGAGAATGCCATCGGCAAACTCTCCCTCGATCTTCTGCTCGTTCACATCCTCAGGGAGGGTGAAGGAGCGCTCGAAGCACTGGTAACAACGTTCAGAAACCAGACGCTTCTTGTCCTTCTCTTCCTTGCTGCTCTGTTTGGTGGAGCTGAGCTTCAGAACATGCTTCTCTACGCTCACCTTCACATCCTCCTGCTTGTAACCGGGAAGCTCCGCCTCAAGGACATATGCATCCGATGTTTCGGTAATGTCGACGGCAGGCATTCTGGAAGGCAGCAGGCCCCAATCGCCGAGCATGTTGTCGAACAGCGAGTCAAAGGCTGACACCATCGGGGAATCATAGTTTCTTTTAGCCAAGTATTTCATAGTACACCTCCGTGTTCTTGTTGTTCTGTTTTCTGCCCTCATCGGGTTCATTAAGTACACTGCAACAAGCGTGCCAAGTTCCATTCAGCACAACACGAAGACTTTATTTGTTTATATAGTATTGTTTTATAAATTTTTCACCAGCAAGAGTTGCTTGCTTGCATCCCGCACAAACACCTTGCTGGGGCAATCTGCACCCTCACACTACTCAACGGCCGAAAGAATGTATCATTTTGACACAGCAAATGGTTTTGACTCCAAAAACTGGTTCAACGAGGACCACCTAAAGGCCATAATTCACGATAACTCTCTTCTTTACAAGATATTATCTTCATAACTGGTTCATGATTCTCATACTCATAACAGGTAATACGGAGAGGTTCCACACGAAAAAGCACCTCGGTTTCGATCCCTGAGTATGCAGCATAGGAACCAGGATAGGCTTGCTGGTATGCAGCAGCAAAAGTCGCATTGCACGCATCGAGAGGGTGGCCCAGATCTACTGCCACTCCTTCAATCTGGATGTTGTCAAAGCAGAGAGCCACAGAAGGGTTGCCCTTCATCTGCCCATACTTGAGAAAGGTCCTGTCGGTCTGGAAGTAGAAACATCCATCGATGAAGACACAACTCATCGTCCTTGCTGTGGTACGACCCTCAAAGCTGGTGGCAAGGACCATTTGCTTTGCCTTGCCCAGCTTCTGAAATATCTTTTCTCTCTGCTTCCGATATGCATCCATGCTCTTCGCTCCTCTTTTCAGCTTAGCACGAAAAGCCTCTGCCGGATATCAGAGCAGGTCGGTAAGGGTTGCCACCATGACGGCCTTGATGGTGTGCATGCGATTCTCCGCTTCATCAAAAACCACCGAATGGCTGCTGCGGAACACCTCATCTGTGACTTCCAGTTCGCGTAAGCCAAACTGTTCATGAATTTGCTGTGCCACACTGGTATTGAGATCGTGGAACGAGGGAAGGCAGTGTTCGAAGAGCACCTCGGGATTGGAAGAAGCTTTCAACAGATCCATCGTCACCTGATACTCCTTGAGCAACTTCACCCGCTTTTCGGTCTGGTCCTCTTCACCCATCGATACCCACACATCGGTGTAGATGACATCAACACCCTTCACCGCCTCATTCGGGTCGGTGGTGACCACGATTTTGGCACCACTTAGCTTGGCATCTTCTGCAAGGGAGGCGACCAGACTCTCATCGGGGAAAAGCTCCTTGGGGGCGGCGATCCTATACTCCATTCCCAGCTTGGCTGCGCCGATCATCAGGGCATTGGAGACATTGTTCCTTCCATCCCCGATATAGGCGAACTTCAGTTGATTCGGATCCTTGCCTGTATGCTCCATGGCTGTCAGCACATCGGCAAGCACCTGGGTGGGATGGTCATCATCGGTAAGGCCATTCCATACGGGAACCTGGCTGTGCTGGGCAATCTCGCGGATGACAGCGGGTGAGAACCCCCTGTACTGGATACCGTCATAGAGGCGACCAAGTACTTTTGCCGTATCTTCGATTGACTCTTTCTTGCCCATCTGGCTGTTGGTGAGAAAGGTCACCTGAGCCCCCTCATCGAAGGCTGCCACTTCAAAGGAGCAACGGGTGCGGGTCGAGCTCTTGTCAAAGATGAGGACGATGTTCTTTCCTGCAAGCAACTTGCCCTGCAAAGAAGCATCGTACGAGGCTCCCTTCTTCTTCGCTTTCAGTTCAAGCGAGAGATGCAAAAGAGCAAGAATCTCCTCGGTGGTGAAGTCCTTGAGTGTCAAAAAGCTGCGTCCCTTCAGTGATTTCATGGTTTCCTCCGTTGCTGTAGGGTTGTATCGTACATATTTATGCATTTTCTGTCAATTATTTTGCATATTTATCCTCATTTACGCAATACACACGCATAACTATGCAAAAGACCTCCCAGCCGAAACCGGGAGGTCCATACATGAATGACACTGCTTACTTGGAAACGAGTACAACCTCACCATTGGTGTAGTGCTCGGCCACATATGCCTTGATCTTCTCCCCGCGAAGGGCTTTGACCAGAGCAACAATACCGGCATCCTGCTCACGTCCCTGCTTTACGGCAATGACGTTCACATACGGGCTGTCTGCACCTTCAACCACCAAGCCATCGCGGGTTGCGATCAGGCCGGCAGGGATGGCATAGTTGCCGTTGATGATGGCTGCGTCAACGTCCTGCAGTACACGGGGAAGGCTTGCTGCCTCGATTTCACGGAACCTCAGGTTCTTCGGGTTGGCAGCGATATCGAGCGGAGTAGCCTCAAGTCCTGCATTGGCGGTGAGGGTCAGCAAACCAGCACTCTGCAGCAGCAACAATGCACGACCTTCGTTGGTCGGGTCATTGGGGATGGCAATCGTGGCCCCTACGGGAAGATCGGCGAGGGTCTTGTACTTTTTGGAGTACAGGGCGAACGGCTCGACATGGATGCCACCAGCGTTAGCCAGGTGATAGCCCTTCTCCTTGTTGAAGGATTCCAGGTACGGGATGTGCTGGAAGAAGTTTGCATCCAACTCTCCGCTCTCCAAAGCTTCATTGGGGGTCACATAATCGGTGAACTCCTGTACCTTGAGGGTGTACCCTTCCTTTGCCAGGTCCTCAACCACGAGACTGAGGAAAGCGGCATGGGGTTCGGGGGTTGCTCCCACAAGAATGGTCTTGGAGTTGGCTTCTTCCTTGGTGCCAGCTGCGAACAGGGATGCAGCGACCAACAGTACTACGAAAAGGCTTACAATCTTTTTCATACATTACTCCTTCTCTCCCCAGTCGGCGAGAGGTATGTGCTCAGATGATCAGCGTCTGGCTAGCAGTTTTGCGCTGATTTTATTGCCTATCACCTGGATGATCTCAACGAGAACCAGAATGATTACGACGGCGATGAACATGATATCGCCACGGAAGCGTTGGTAGCCATATCTGATGGCCAGATCCCCCAGGCCGCCTCCTCCGATGGCCCCGGCCATTGCCGAGTACCCGATAAGGTTGATGATGGTGAGCGTTACACCGCTGACCAAGGAGGGAAGGGCTTCAGGAATCAACACTTTCCGGACAATCTGGAAATTGGTGGATCCCATAGCACGGGCGGCCTGAACGACCCCCGGATCCACCTCCTTCAGTGCGGTCTCGATGACTCGAGCCACAAACGGTGCTGCCGCAATGGACAGCGGTACAATCGTAGCGGTGGTACCGATACTTGTTCCAATCAGAAGACGAGAGAGAGGAAAGAGGAGAATCATCAGGATGATGAAGGGAAATGAGCGCAATACATTGACCACTCTTCCCAGGATATTGTTCAGCACAGGACGCGGGATGATGCCTCCCTGCTCCTCAGGAGAAGTTGCAGAGAGCAGGATTCCGAGCGGAAGGCCAAGAATGAGAGAGAAAAGAGTTGAGAAGAAAACCATGCTCAGTGTTTGTAGGGTGGAGTCGAAAACCAGCATCCAGATTTTGCTCATACCAGTTCCTCCTCTTCAACCACAACGCCCATCTGGTTCAACGCCTCTACTGCACGAGCGCGTTCTTCCTCTGACCCACTGATATCGACGAGCATAGTCCCTATCTCCATATCCCCGACTTTCTGGACTCCCCCGGCGCGGATATTGAAATCCACTCCGGTCGTTCGGGTAATCTTGCTGAGAATCGGCTGGTCTGTGGTGCCACCGCGAAACCGAAGGGTATATGCCCCTCGTTTCTTCGACCAATGCACCATCTGATCATCAGAGGACGCAGCTTCGTCAACTCCCACAAGATGGGTGAGAAAATCCTTGGTCACTTCGCTTTGCGGATGAGCAAAGATATCGGTTACCAAGCCCTGCTCCACCACAATTCCATCATTGAGGACAGCAACCTGGTCGCAGGCATCACGAACCACTTCCATCTGGTGGGTGATCATGACAACCGTCAAGCTCATCTTCCGCTGAATCTCTTTCAGAAGGGAGAGGATGGAGTGGGTTGTCTGCGGGTCGAGGGCACTGGTTGCCTCATCACAAAAGAGTATGTCAGGATTGCATGCAAGAGCCCGAGCAATGGCAACGCGTTGCTTCTGCCCGCCGCTGAGGGTACTGATAGGAGCCTTGCCTCTCCCATCCAATCCGACAAGGGAGAGCAGCTGCTCAACCCTAGCCTTGATCTCAGCCTTTGGCGTTCCGTTTATTTCCAGGGGATAGGCAATGTTTTGCTCTGCATTTCTGCTGGAGAAGAGATTGAAGTTCTGGAAAATCATGCCAATACGCCGGCGTCTTTGGATCAAGCTGGCCTTATCCAAATTGTCGACTCTGCTGTCATCAAAATGAACCTCACCCGCATCCGGACGTTCGAGCAAACTGATCAGGCGAACCAAAGTGGACTTGCCTGCACCACTTTTACCTATGATGCCGTAGATGGTATTCGAGGGTATGAAGAGACTGATCCCGTTCACTGCATGCAGTGTACCGTAGGTTCTCTTCAGATTTTGCAACATAATTTGCATACTTATACCCTCTATATTCATTAGGTTGATGAATTGTTACCATCATAGTGAAAAGGATTGTATTGGACAAGAGCAGAAGGCCAGAAAGCCTCTCTATATCCTATCATTAGACTAGCTGTTTAAACTAAAGCCCTTAAAAAAGGGAAAGAGGACGCTTTCACGTCCTCTACTCCATCTATGTATATCATACCGGCAAGCCGGTGATTGGCAAAAAAGAGGCCCGGCGGCTACCTACTCTCCCACGGCTAACCGTAGTACCATCGGCGTGAGGGTGCTTAACTTCCGTGTTCGGGATGGGAACGGGTGTGTCCACCCTGCTGTGGCCACCGGGCCGGCCAACGCCTGGGAGCGCGAGAAGTCTCGCACGACCGGCCTTGGCAGCCCATGGGACTGGAATAATGATATGGTCAAGCCTCTCGGATGATTAGTACCGGTGGGC
>Ga0265295_1006056_pt1 | contig 14873 bp, 14 predicted proteins | sample Munlansysbiofilm_FD_192503 | JGI IMG/M metagenome (GOLD analysis project Ga0265295, IMG submission 192503) | Leachate microbial communities from a municipal landfill in Southern Ontario, Canada - Methane capture system biofilm | ecosystem: Engineered > Solid waste > Landfill > Unclassified ... | reverse complement strand
CCATATCAATTGCTGACAAAGATAGCGCGAAAAATATTTTTATCCCAAATTTTTATCCTGTTTGTTTTCAGCGCTTTACGATGTGTGAAAATTTGACGAGGAATTGCTGAAATAAGAATAGTGTTAGTTTGTTAACAGCAAAAGCTTTGTAATGAAGATACTATGTAGCAAATCAATGCTATAAACAAAAGGCACAAGAAGTATAAGCAAAGCAAGCTATAAAATTGTTCAGACAGAATAATCACAGTCTTTTAATTGCAAAAAAATGATGTACATTTGTATGGCTATCATTAAAGTAATAACGAATTCAGGCACTTAAACAGGCTAATCCAACAAAGCAACCGTAGGAGATGACAAAACATAAGCAGCGGAATATCATACTTTTTTTAATGCTTCTGGGCATTTTTTGCGGCACATTGCGGGCTCAAACAGCAGCATTGGCATTGAAAATAGACAGTTTACAGGATGTTTTACGACAAGCCAATGGCGCACAGCAAGCTACAATAAAGCTGGAGCTGGCTGAAGCCTACCTTGTGTTTGATCCACCGATAGCCGAAACCCAATTGAGACAATTGCTGGCTGATAGTTTGCAAAACGAACTGAATATAGCGCAAAAAATTCAGGCCATGCTGCTTATAGCTGAAATACAGCTCGATAAGGGAGATTATGCCACGGCTATTCCTTTTTTGAAAGCTGCCGCTGAGCTTTCGTTATCAACCGGAAATAAGTTTGATATTCCTTTACTGAAACCGATTGCGGAAAAATCTCAAATTTCCGAAACAAAAAGTTTAATTAACTTTTACACGATTTCAATAGCTGTTTTAGCAGTTTTATTTTTGTTCTTGCTGTTGCTTTTTATCAAACAGAAGTTAGCACAGAAGCGGCTGCTCAAAGAAACCGAAAACCGTTATCAAAAACAGCTGAATGCCTTTAATGAAAAGGAAGAAGATATCGAAAAGGATATCAACCGACACATCAAAGACCTAAACGAACAAATTGAGCAAAGCCGTCAAAAAGACTTAGCACTGAAAAAAGCACTTAAAAGAGCGGAAGATGCTAATTACTTAAAAAATGCATTTTTGGCCAATATGAGTCACGAAATCAGGATGCCACTCAATGGCATTATTGGTTTTTCGAGTTTACTCGAAACAGAGCTTTCGCTGCTCGAAAACAAGGAATTGTACGAGTATGCCGTTGGTATTCAGAACAGTGGCGATCGCTTGCTGAATCTGCTGAACAACATTATCGATATCAGCCGTATTGAAGCCAACGAGATTGAGGTGGAGCTGCATCCCTGTGATGTGAACGAAATTATGCAGCATGTGGTTGATCTCACGGTATTTTCGGCCAACGAAAAAGCTTTGGCTTTCAAGGCGAAACTTGGCGAAGTGCCGGCTGTTATAGCCGACAATGCCAAGCTGATGCGGGTTTTTCACATCATTGTTGATAACGCGATAAAATACACCAACGAAGGTTTTGTAACCATCACCAGCAATTACGATCCAATAAATAACCAGGTCGTGATAAAAATAAAAGATACCGGTCAGGGCATGGATCATGAATACCAGCAGCATCTTTTTGAAGCTTTCAGGCAGGAAAGTGTTGGCTATAACCGCTCATACCAGGGTGCCGGATTGGGTTTGCCACTCGCCAAGCGGCTGCTAAACCTAATGCATGCCGATATTAGCATCGACAGCAAACGTGAACTGGGAACTACCGTGACGCTATTTTTGCCTTGCGAAACTCTTGACAAAGATCAAAACGGATTGAAAAATTCACAACGTATCATCGCCATCCCTAATGCACCGGAAATTGGTCAGCTTGATATTTTTATTGTAGAAGACGACCGCATGAACCGCATGGTTTTAGAGAAAATCCTGCGAAAGGCAGGCCACCTCACTATGGCTATTGATGGCGAAGAAACGTTGAAAATTATCAGCGAAAGATACAAACGCGACCATATTTTTCAGGTGATGCTTTTCGATATCAATTTGCCTTCGCCCTGGGACGGTATCAGGCTGATGAAGAAAATCCGGGAGACCTATAAAGAATACCGCTATGTGCCTTTTATTGCACAAACGGCCTATGCCATGGCAGGCGACCGCGAAAAAATGCTTGATGCCGGTTTTGACGATTATATCGCTAAACCCATCAACAAAAACGAGCTGATGACAATTATCAAAAATCAATTGGATAAATTTGTTCCGCTCCAGTCAAAAATGGAATAAGCAGTACTTTTGTATCAAAGCAAGCTCAAAAAAAAACGGAATATAATAACTTAAAAATTATACAAATGTCAAGTAAATTATCAGAACATGTAAAAGCAGGTGTTGCCAGTGGCGACGATCTGCAAACAATTTTTAAATACGCCAACGCCGGCAAATATGCATTGCCAGCCGTCAATGTTATTGGCACCAACTCCATCAATGCCGTGCTTGAGGTAGCGCGCGAAGTAAATTCACCCGTTATCATTCAATTTTCTAATGGTGGCGCGGCTTTTTACGCTGGGAAAGGCCTTTCAAACGAAAATGAGAAAGCCGCTATTGCCGGTGCTATTTCGGGTGCATATCACATACACCAAATGGCTGAAATGTACGGTATTCCTGTGATTTTACATACCGACCATGCCGCCAAAAAACTCTTACCCTGGATTGACGGACTATTGGATGCCGGCGAGAAATTTTATGCCGAACACGGAAAACCTTTGTTCAGCTCGCACATGCTTGATCTTTCCGAAGAATCGCTGGAAGAAAACCTGGAAATCTGCGAACGTTACCTCAAACGCATGTCGAAAATGGGCATGACGCTGGAAATTGAACTCGGTATCACAGGCGGAGAAGAAGACGGTGTGGACAACACCAATGTTGACAGCTCCAAACTCTATACCCAGCCCGAGGAAGTAGCTCAGGCTTATGAAGTGCTCAGCAAAATCAGTGACCGCTTCACCATTGCGGCGGCTTTTGGCAATGTGCACGGTGTTTACAAACCTGGAAATGTGAAATTGCAGCCTATTATTTTGTATAACTCACAAAAGTATATCCAGGAAAAGTTTAAGACAGGACCAAATCCTGTGGACTTTGTGTTTCATGGCGGATCAGGATCAGACCCAGCTCAAATTGAGGAAGCGCTGGGGTATGGTATTGTAAAAATGAATATCGACACCGACACGCAATGGGCATTTTGGGATGGTGTACGTGCTTTTGAAGCTAAAAATCACGGCTATTTACAAGGACAAATTGGTAATCCCGGCGGTGCTGACAGCCCGAACAAAAAATACTATGACCCACGCAAATGGCTTCGCGAAGGCGAAAAAGCAATGATTGCACGCCTCAAGGTTGCTTTTGAGAATCTTAACTGCGTAAACGTTTATTAATCAGCGATTAAAGACAGAAAGACCGCTTGTTGGGATGAATTTCCGGCAAGCGGTTTTTCTTGTTTATTCCCAAGGAAAAGTAATAAATCACACAAACAATTGCAGGATTCTATTCTTCGTCGTCGGCCACACTTTTATCAAATCTTTCGTTAGACAAACCCACCAAAGCCCTCAATAGGCTATGAATTATAGCGAAAGGCAAGCAAATGATGCCGGCTATCATCATGCCCAACTCATAGAAAAGATTGCTGTCGGTAAATGGTTTTCCTTTGAGCCGCGACTGTAAAGCGCTGAACGGAATACCATACATATTGCCGGATATCATCACTTGTGACGCAGAGAGGATAAGGGCTGCTTTTTCACTGCCATATTCGGTTACGATGGCATCATAAGCGTATTTTTTAGGGAAACCTCTGGAATCGGCAAAATGTTGGGCAAATAGGATGGCTTTGGCTTCTTCAGGCTTGATAAAATGCGCTTCTCCGCTTAAAAAACTACTGATTTCCTCGTTGCTCATTCCCTGTTGCAAAGCCATTTTAGTATGTTGGTAAGAGCAAGCAGCACAGCCATTTACTTCGGTAACGGCTAGCTGCAGTCGTTCAATAAAATCAGGATGAAGGAGTTGGCTTTTTTTATTTTTAGACAATTTTGATGCCGCCCGGGTAGCGAAAACAAAAGAGCGATACATTTCCCACAAGCTAAACTTGCGTTTAAAACCCCTTCTCAAACTGATTGATTCGGGTACTTTGATGGCTTCTTTCATGGCTTTACTTTATGTTATAATTCAATTTTAATTTTGGTTTTACACAGCTCAATTCTTATCAATCAGATAAAAATTGATCTTCCCTAACGCTACATTATAAGACGTATCTGTTACAATATCAATAGTTTCGTATAAAAAAATGGTGTCATTTTGATGTATCATACTCAAAAACTGTTGATCGGAATAAATGTTGAGCGCGGGTCTTAGTATGATATAATCTGAAGGATAAACAGGACCTCCAATAAAATCTGCAGCTAGGGTATAATATGTATATTTAAAACCGCTAATTTCTCCTGTATTGGCTTCAAATTCAGCTATTCCTAAATCTTTTTTTGTTGCATCAAGGATTTGATATTTCCCGTTTAAAACAAACTTTCTACTTAAATAATCATAAGCAGACTCATTGCTATTATAGGCATATTCTTGGTTTAGAATTCTTACGTAATCTGTGCGTTCGACGAGGCTATCGTTCTTGTTTTTTACAATGATTGAAATGGATGTATCGGCTGTGTTATAACTAAAAATAAATTCATAGTCATCCTCCCATTCAAGCAGTGAATTAGCGTATTCTGGCTTATCTGACTGCTTAGTTTTCCATACTTTAAAATCATAGCCTTCGTGGTTATTGATTCCTGAAAGCACAGATAAAGTATCTTTATTTAAGTTATTCTTATGAATTTTAAGTTCTGAAATATACGGAATGTCTTGGTGTGATAAATAGGCCGATTTATGTTTAGTTATTGCATTTAGATATGCTTTAGGAATCCAGACACCACCAAAGCTTTCAGCAAAATCATTTAGGCTTATCGTTTTTTCAGTTATTTCCGTTTTATTCTCTATATTCTCAGTTTTTGTTTCAGGCTGGCAGGAATATAGCAGCAAAGGCAATGATAGTGCTAAAAACAAGGACTTTATTATTGATTTCATTCAGCTTTAGTTTTTTGCTAAATTAAGCCATTAAATACTATTTAAACATCAATTGTAGGACATTTAAGTGTGATATAAATCAAAGTTTTGCAAGAGGAGGAATTTTTTAAACAAAAAAACCCAAAAACTTTCAATAGTTTTTGGGTTTTCACGAGAATGAATTAAGTGTCGTTAAAATGTCTATTAATCAGTCAAAACATTGCTTTCGATTATCGAAAGACCGTATTAAAGTCAATAAAAGCTAATCCACTAGCGCGAAATACCAGCGATATAGTCTTTTGCATGAATCACCAAGACCGGTATAGGCGAGTGGTTTACCATTTGTTGGGCATAAGGGCCCAGCCAGATATTTGAAGGCGTTTTTTCCTGCTCATCCATAATACTGATCAGGTTGGCGCCCACGCTGGTAGCATATTCGATGGTGTTGTCGGTAACGTTGTCAACATCAATCTCTTTGACTAAAAACTTCACTTCATTTTCTGTAAGGTAGGTTTCAACCTGTTTGGTATAATCCATCACTCGGTCGCGCACATCTTGTACGCTGGTGGTATGCGTAACCAACACATGGATGATGGCATCATAATATTTGGCCATCAAGGCTGTGATAGGTACTTTTTGCCGCGACTCCAAAGTGGTGTCAATGGGCATGATGATGGTGTTGATTGTTCGGTTAATGTCAACGCCTCCTCTGATGGTTATCACTGGGCGCTCGGTAGCCGAGACGATGCGATTCGCATTGCTGCCAATCCAAAACTCCTCAAAACCGGATGATCCGTGTGTGCCGATCACGATGAGGAATACATCCAGCTCTTCGGCCAAAGCCACCAGTTCAACATAAACTTTGCCTTTACGCGTTACAAAATCAATGGTGCCCTTGGTGAGCTTATGCTGGTTTTTTTCAACCAGTTCACTCAGTCTTTTTTCAGCTTTATGCAGAATTTCATCGGCTCCTAAATCGTATAGATTTTTGGTGTTATCGGGTTTATTTACCCAAATTAGCATCAGGTTTGCACTAGCTTTTTCAGCAATACTTAGGGCATGTTCAAAGGCATTGATTGAGCAATCAGAAAAGTCAATGCCGACTAAAATTGTTTTGTTCATGGCGTTGTTTCTTTAAATGTGGGAAATGCAATTAACTCAGGAGGTTCAATCATATCGCTGGTGATAAAGGCTTGTTGGAACTGTCTTTTCAAACTATTTAAAGCACCTTCAGCCTCCAGGCGTGTGCGAAAATTACCAATCCTAACACGGTAATACGGCTGCCCAAAGCTCAGGTAAGCAGTCCATTCTGGGTATTCCTCTTCAAATTTCTCTATAAAATCTTCAGCTCTTTGCACCGCATCATTGCCAGCCTCCATAAAAAGCTGAATACGGTAGCCTTCAAAACGGCTATCTGCTGCACGCAGCTTTTTGTGCAGCACTATCAGGCTGTCGATGCGTGCATCCTGGGTGATATTTATTTTACCTTCAGTAACATACTCATACTGAGCTTTTACAGTGTTATGAAAAGCTGTTACTGAAAGTAAAGACAAGGCAAACAGGAATATTTTTTTCATAGTCAATCGTTTATGCTGGTGATGTTTGAATGCTTACCACAGGTATTAACGCATTATTGACTATTTGTTGTGCATAAGGTCCCAAAAACATATTGCCGGCCGTATTGCTTTGCTCAGTCATGATAGCAATCAGATCGGCCTCCATTTCATCGCTTAAGCTAAGCAAAGTTTGGGCAATATTATCGGTTTCAATTTCTTTTATGAAGGCGCTAATGTTGCGTTCTTTCAGACATTTCATCGCCTCTTCGGCAGAAGATTTCATACGACTCCTGATTACACCAAGTGGGCTGTTATAAAGCAAAACCAAGTGCACTTCGGCTCCAAAAGCCTCCGCTAAAGTTGCAGTAAAAGGCAATTTTTGCCTGCTTTCTGCCGTGCTATCGATAGGCACCAAAATGCGCTTGATGCTATCGTTAAAGTTAAAATCGGAACGCAAAGTAATCACCGGGCAGGGTGCTGAAGTAACGATGCGGTAGGCATTGCTACCAATCCAAAAACGTTCGTAACCACTTACGCCATGGGTGCCGGCAAAAATAATATCAGCTTTAATCTGTTTAGCAAGCATGGCTACCTCACTATAAACCTTGCCTTTACGCAGATGAACCTGGATTTTTCCCTGCTTTAGCAGTGGCTGGTATTTACTGACGATTTCGTCAAAATACTTTCTCGTTTCGATGCGTAAGGTCTGCTCAATATTCATCATCTGATCGGGCGTGCTGGTGTTGTCAACCCACACCAAATGAATGCCTGTTCCCAGTTTGTTGGCATACAAAAGCGCATAATCGAGCGTTTTCAGTGCGTTTTTTGAAAAATCGAATGCAACAAGTAATTCTTTCATAATCCATTCATTTTAACCAGTTTGACATCAAAACGCCATAAGCTTTCAGTCGTTTAAACACTGTTTGCCTCAGCTGCGAATAACGAAGCTAAATTACTGAAAATTCTAACACTTATAAAATATCCCACGGCTTGGATTATAAATCATTGCAATTTTTAAACGGATTTCATATCCAAGCTGTTGACAGATAAGTCTTAGCACTATTTGCGCGTATTAAATAAAAGTGTTTACCTTTGGGTTATCGAAATGGCCATTACGGTAATGTATGTTTCGGTAATAAAAATCAGGCTTATGAAATTTTACGACAGGGAGCGCGAGTTAGAGATGCTGCATACGATTGGAGAAATGGCTCTAGAAGAAAGTCAGATGACTGTGTTGGTTGGCCGTAGGCGCATTGGAAAAACTCATTTACTTTTGAAAAGCTCGGAAAATCAGACCACACTTTACTTTTTTGTTTCGCGCAAAGCTGAAAATTTGCTTTGTAGGGATTTTATTGAAGAAATTAACAGAAAACTACCAAATCCGATTGGCGAATACTCCTCCTTTACCAAACTTTTTGAACACCTGATGTATTTATCGAGAGAGACACCTCTAACATTAATAATCGATGAGTTTCAAGAGTTTAATCGCGTAAACCCATCTATTTTTAGTGAAATGCAAAAAATATGGGATATAAACAAAGCGGCGGGCAAGATGAATTTATTGATTAGCGGGTCGATATTTTCTTTGATGCATAAAATATTTGAAGACAAAAAAGAACCGCTATTTAGTCGAGCCGGACAAATCATCAATTTACACGCTTTAAAAGTCTCTGTTTTAAAACAAATTCTTTCCGACTACAATCCTTATTATACCGCCGAAGATTTGCTGACACTATATACTTTTACGGGAGGTGTAGCCTGGTATATAGAGTTATTTATGAAATACAAAGCCTTCACTTTTGATAAAATGATAAGCTTGGTTATCAAAGAAGATTCGCCATTTTTAAATGAAGGTAAAAACCTACTGGTTGAGGAATTCGGGAAAGAATATACCATCTACTTTTCTGTTTTAGAGTGCATTGCCCGCGGTTTAACTTCACGGGGCGACATTGAAAACTATTTGGGAAATATTGAAATTGGTGGCTATCTTTCACGACTTGATCGCGATTTTTCTGTAATACGTCAGAAACGTCCACTATTTTCGCGCCCTTTAGGCAAGCAGGTGCGCTATAGTATTGAAGATAATTTTCTTTCATTTTGGTTTCGATTTATCTACAAATACCAAAATTTTATTGAGTCGGGCAGCTTGGGCTTATTAGAAACAATAATCCGCAGAGATTACAATACTTTTTCAGGAGAAATGCTCGAACGCTATTTTAAGGATAAATATATAGAACAAGGTATTTATACTTCTATTGGTGGGTTTTGGGACAGAAAAGGAGAAAATGAAATAGATTTAATTGCTGTAAATGAGCTGGATAAAACAATTGAATTTTGCGAAATAAAACGCAAAAGTTCACGCGTAAACATCCATGAATTAACCCGAAAAGGACAGCTGTTTTTACAACAACATAAAGCCGTTGCTGATTTTAAGGTTTCCTACAAAGGACTCTCATTAGACGATCTATAATAATTGCGAAAAACATATTTGCTAATAGCTTAAAATCCCTTTCAAGAAATCGCTTCTTATAGTTACCGAAAATCTTGCATGAAAAAAATCATGTACTTTTGTCTGCACAGGAAAAAATACCATGAACGAGAATTTAGATGCTTACGGAGAGGGGCTTTCAAATGTAGAAAAGGAGCTTGAAAAGGTACTCCGACCGGATGCTTTCGAGAGCTTTGCCGGACAGGAACAGGTGGTTGAAAACCTACGGATTTTTGTGCAGGCTGCCTCGCAACGTGCCGAAGCACTGGATCACGTGCTGCTGCATGGCCCTCCTGGTTTGGGTAAAACTACTTTATCGCATATCATCGCCAACGAGCTGGGTGTAAATATCCGCATCACCTCCGGGCCTGTGCTGGATAAGCCGGGTGATTTGGCCGGTCTGCTAACCAATCTGGAAGAAAACGATGTACTGTTTATCGACGAAATCCATCGTTTAAGTGCTGTGGTTGAGGAATATCTGTATTCGGCCATGGAAGATTACCGCATCGATATTATGATAGAAACCGGGCCCAATGCCCGCAGCGTGCAGATTGCCATCAATCCGTTTACGCTTATCGGCGCAACCACACGTTCAGGCTTGCTTACAGCGCCTTTACGCTCGCGTTTTGGAATCAACTTGCGTCTTTCCTATTATGATGCCGAAACCCTCACCGGAATTATTCAGCGCTCGGCTTCTATCATTCACGTGCCTATCGACGAGGAAGCTGCCATAGAAATTGCCCGCCGAAGCCGTGGCACACCACGTATTGCAAACCTGCTGCTGCGCCGTGTCCGCGATTTTGCACAAATCAAAGGCAATGGCAAAATCGATATCGCGATTGCCCGTTTCGGCCTTGGCGCACTCCACGTGGACGAGCATGGCCTGGACGAGATGGACAACCGTATTTTATCCACCATTATTGACAAGTTTAAAGGTGGTCCTGTGGGTCTGAACACCATCGCAACGGCAGTTGGCGAAGAAGGCGGCACCATAGAAGAGGTTTACGAACCTTTTCTAATCATGGAAGGCTACCTGATGCGCACACCGCGCGGACGCGAAGCCACCGAAAAAGCTTACAAACACTTGGGACGCACAAAAACACCACAACAGGGAAATCTTTTTAATGAGTAGTCAGTCAACAATTTCTGCTTCCGAATTGAGCCGTTTAATCAAGCAACAGGCGCTGGAACTCGGTTTTGATGAAGTTGGTATTTCATCGGCAAAGCTGCTTGAAGAAGATGGTGATTTGATGGAAGAATGGCTCGAAAAAGGCTTTCAGGGTGAGATGTCGTACCTGGATCGCAACAAAGAAAAACGCTACGATCCGAGGCTGCTGCTCGAAGGAACTCAAAGTATTGTGAGTGTGTTGTATAATTATTTCCCGGAAGAGCAGCTTGAGACTGACGACAACTACAAAATTTCCAAATATGCTTACGGACAGGATTATCATACGGTGATTCGGGAAAAGCTGTACGAGCTGCAGGCTTTTGTTGAGACGTACACCGGAAAACTGGAACAGGCAAGGGCTTTCACTGATTCGGCACCCATACTCGACCGCGCCTGGGCTCAAAAAAGTAATTTGGGTTTTATTGGAAAAAACACCTGTCTTATCCATCCACGCAAAGGCTCTTTCTTTTTTATCGGACACCTGTTTTTGCCTTTGGAGCTGGAAGAAGAAACCGAAGAAATCACTGATTATTGCGGCAGTTGCAGGCGCTGTATCGATGCATGCCCAACGGGTGCTTTAGTTGAGCCACATAAGCTTGATGCCAATAAATGCATCTCATACCTCACGATTGAATATCGTGGAGAAATCCCAAAAGACCCCAAGCTGGATTTTAAGGACTGGATGTTTGGCTGCGATATTTGTCAGGATGTTTGTCCCTGGAACCGCTTTTCGAAGCCCCATAATGAGCCGCTTTTTAAGCTTAGCGATGCGCTGAAAAATATGCGCAAAGCAGATTGGGAGCAGTTGGACAAAGCCAAATTTAACGAACTTTTTAAGGGTTCTGCTGTTAAAAGAACAAAGTACGATGGCCTTAAACGCAATATTGACTTCTTAAAAAACGATTAACATGGCACTAACACCTACTAAATCCATACCGCTCGGGTTTTCTGCACCTGAGTTCAAACTTATTGATCAGATTAGCAGCAAAACGCTGATCTATAATGATATAAAAGGAGAAAAAGGAACATTGGTGATGTTTATCTGCAACCATTGTCCGTATGTGAAGCATATTATTCACGAGTTGGTGGCTGTTGGCAATGAATTTATACCTCAAGGCATTGGCATGGTGGCTATTAGTGCCAATGATGCGATGAAGTATCCGGAAGATTCTCCTGAAAAGATGAAAATATTTGCAGCAAAAAACGACTTCCCGTTTCCTTATTTGTATGATGAAACCCAGGAAGTGGCCAAAGCTTATGATGCTGCCTGCACACCAGATTTCAATCTCTTTGATGCTGAAGACCGTTGTGTTTATCGTGGTCAGTTCGACGGCAGCCGTCCCGGAAATGAAGTTCCGGTAAGCGGAAAAGATTTACGTGCAGCCTTAAAGCTGGTTTTAGAAGGCAAAAAAGTACCCGAAAATCAAATCCCATCCATCGGCTGTAACATCAAGTGGAAATAAAACTACTTAGAATGTATAAAACAGCGCGAGTTGCAACACATCATTAAAAGCCCCGTATTTATTGCCGTAGCGTTTCACATTCCCGGTGGCCTGCTGTGTGCGTATTGAATTGATGGAATTGATGGTTCTGAAACCCGCAGACCATTGATTGCTAATCAGGTAGCGCACGCCAAAAAGGCTGTTCAGTGTAACTTTTCGCCACACATCATTCACGTTCTCCTGGTAATCTATCTCTTCATAAGAATTGGTTAAAAAGGCGGCTGTCAGTCCGGCCTCAAGCCTCAGCTTTCCCAGGTCATACTGAAAAATTATTGGTAACTCAACATAATTGAGCCGTAGCAGATAAGCTAAGTTTCCGGCCTCTTCAGCTTTGGTATTGGAGCGTGCTCCTTTTTGGGTAAAGTACAACTCCATCTGCAGGCCATACTTGGTGTCCAACTGGGTACGCACAAAAACTCCCGCGCTAAATCCTGCCTTGTTAAATCCCGAAAAGTTATCGCCCGCCACCTGGCTGCTGTTACCGCCCAATAATATTCCGCCCGAAAACGGCTGTGCCAGAGCGCTTTCGGCAGTGAAAAAACCTAAAAATCCGATCACTAAAAAAGTAAAAATATATTTCATATTCTTTGATTTTTGACGTGCAATTCTTTGGCTAAAATACTAAAACTATTTTGGGAGGGAGAACAAATCAGCCAATTGAAAAGTTGAAATCAAAGCGCTGTGCTGCAAAAAATCTTTTTTACTGACTGTAAAAATCTTTCAAAGTTGACCTGAAATTAGCCTATTAGTTCCTAAAATAGTATACTTTTAGGCCTGACTATTGCATAAAAAACAGACTGTATGAATCCATCAAATTACAAGATTTTATTGGTTGACGATGAGGACGACGTTCTTGAGTTTTTGAGTTATAACTTGCGCAAGGAAGGCTTCAAGGTAAGCACCGCCAGCAATGGCACCGATGGGGTGGTAAAAGCTGTTGAAGAACTTCCGCACCTGATTATCCTGGATGTGATGATGCCCGAAATGGATGGGATGGCTACCTGTGCAAAGATCAGGGAGATTTCGGCGCTCAAAAACAGTTTGATTATTTTCCTTACCGCTCGCGCCGAAGATTATTCACAAATTGCCGGATTTGATGCCGGTGCTGATGATTACGTTACCAAACCCATAAAACCAAAATTACTTATCAGCCGTGTAAAAGCCTTGCTGCGCAGAGTTCAGGATAATGAGCAGGAATCGACATCGCTGGCAATAAAGGACTTTATCATCGACTCGGATCGCTTTCTTGTCGTTAATAATGGTGTTGAAATCGTGTTGCCAAAAAAAGAATTTGAGCTGCTCAGGCTCTTTGCTTCCAGACCCAATAAGGTGTTTACGCGCGAAGAAATTTTCGCCAAAATCTGGGGCAAGGATGTGATTGTAGGCGACCGCACTATCGATGTGCATGTGCGGAAAATCAGAGAAAAGATCGGTATTGAGAGCATCAGAACAGTAAAAGGTGTTGGTTATAAATTTAAAGTATGAAAACGAAGGCCCGCTACAACGAAACCCGTGCTATTGCGCTCAGATTGGCTTTGGGACTGAGTGTTTTTGTGATAATTCTGGCGCTTATTGGCTGGTATTTTGCGCCGGCATTGCAGTGGTGGCATCTGCTTTTGGCAGTGATAGCATTTTTTGGGTTTAGCTATTTTTTGGTTCAGTTCATTATTGATGCCTATGTTTACAGCAAGATAAAGCTGATCTATAAAACCATTGGCGTGCTAAAGAGCAAGCCTACAAAAGGCGTTCCCAAGGCTAAAAGCCACGAATCACTCGAAGGTGTAAATCAGGCCATGATTGCCTGGACCAAGAGGCAAAAAAATGAGATCGAAGCACTGGAAAGAGTGGCAGCCTATCGCCGCGAGTTTTTGGGGAATATCTCACACGAGCTAAAAACACCGATTTTTAATATCCAGGGCTATGTGCTAACGCTGCTTGATGGCGGCCTCGAGGACGAAAATATCAATCGAAACTATTTGCAGCAAACAGAAAAAAGTATCAACAGGCTGATTGCTATCGTGGAGGATTTGGAAGAGATTTCAAAGCTGGAAGCCGGCGAGTTAAAGCTTAGCCTACAGCGTTTTAACCTGACAGAATTGATTCAGGAAGTGATCGAGTTTTTGGAAATGAAAACACAGCAGTATAAGGCCCAAGTGACTATTGAGCGCCAATTTGAAAAATCTGCCTTTGTGATGGCCGACAAAAAACGTATCCGCCAGGTGCTGATTAACCTGATAGAAAATGCGTTGAAATATGGCAACAAAGACGAAAATAAGGTGCTTGTCCGACTTTTTGATATGGACGAAAAATACCTGGTAGAAATAAAAGACAACGGCCCCGGCATCAGCAAAGAAAACCTGCCACGCATCTTCGAGCGCTTTTATCGGGTTGATAACAGCCGTTCTCGCGGAAAGGGCGGAACTGGTTTGGGACTCGCCATCGTGAAACATATCGTTGAAGCCCACGAACAAAGCATCACCGTAAGAAGTAAACTTCAGCAAGGCACTACTTTTGCCTTTACGCTGGGGAAGAAGTAAGTGAGGGAATTTTATCTGGAATTTAAAAAAGTAAAGTTTCCACCATATAAAGTCAAACTTTGACTCGCTGTTATTTGTGGCATAATAGCAGACGATTGGTTATGCTGCAAACGCTTTGAAGAACTTGAGGTTTTAAGTGACTGGCAAAATATACCGACAGCGATAATCTACAGATAGACAATAGGATAAAAAGATACAAACAGATTGTAATCATTAATATTTACGAATTGTTTTTTTAGCTAAAATCTATTATCTTTATGCCTCTAATAAGGTATGACCTTTCTAAAAAACCAAGAACCATGAAAAAGACTACTATTTTATTTCTAATCGGGCTGCTGTTGGCGCAGCTGTCGGCATTCTCACAGAAGGAAGACTTGCGATTTTCTAAAGTATTTTATGAACAATTTAATGGATTTCATGTATTGGCAAGCGTTAAGGCGGGTCAGGATAGCCTGATGATGATAAGCAGTACAGGCTCTTATAGTGGTAGGGGTGGCGTACAGTTGATGGATGGAGAGGGTGAATTTCATTGGTTGAAAAGCCCGCGTCGTGATGGGGCCGACCTTTTACCAATTGATAT
>Ga0265295_1006055_pt1 | contig 14883 bp, 17 predicted proteins | sample Munlansysbiofilm_FD_192503 | JGI IMG/M metagenome (GOLD analysis project Ga0265295, IMG submission 192503) | Leachate microbial communities from a municipal landfill in Southern Ontario, Canada - Methane capture system biofilm | ecosystem: Engineered > Solid waste > Landfill > Unclassified ... | reverse complement strand
TTTGCGGTAGGCTTCAAGCACAGTATTATATCCTCATCATTGGCCCCCAAACAGGAAGGGGCGCTTATCCAGAAGCTGTTTTCAAAGTGTTGCAGGCACACGTAAATGGAGCAAATATAAGTTCTAACGCTTGCTATTTACGTTGCAGCGACGAGGGTCAAACCCTTTGCGCTTTGAAAACAGCCTCGATTATTGGACGTGATTGCCTAAAATGGCGCGCTTATTCTAAGCTACAAGCGCCTAAAAGTTAAGAGGCATTCATCGTTTTGCATAGGGTTTTGCATGTTAGACCTTGGGCTAACATGATTTCCTAGCGGTTTTGCTGCTATATGACGTTAGCTGTGGTTGGTGAAATATCGCCGCTTAAGACTGAGTTAAGCGGCAATTTGCAGCCAGTTTAGTGTTGCAATTGGCTTTCTAAGTGAAGCATAACAGCATGCGGCTTGAGTACCAGCACATCTGTTTCTACAGCATCCAGCACAGCTTCCGCAGTATTACCAATTAAAGCACCGGATAAACCTGTGCGCGCGACGGTACCAATTACAGTAACCACTGCATCCAGCTCACGGGCCATTTCAGGAATCAATACGTCAGCGGGTCCTTCTTTAACGTGCATTTGCTCGTCGTCCAGCTCAAACTTTTTAACAAAGTCGTAACACTGCTCACGGTAGCGCGCTTCAATGGTCTCGCGCAGCTGAAAGGTTGGGTCAGCCGCAGAAAGCATGGGTGATGGGTGTGCAGTAAAGACATGCAATGTAGCTTTAGCAATGCCGGCAATTTCAAATGCATTACTGATTAAGCTGGCATGCAAGGCGCGATGTTCTGCGCTGCTGTTACCCACATCGACTGCAGCTAAAATAGTACCTTCTGACCAAGGACGATTGGTTTTAGCAATCAATACTGGGCAAGGGCAGTAACGCAGTAACTTCCAGTCATCTGGGGTTAGCAGTGCGCGTTTAAGTGGGTTTTCAGGGAAGTGCTGTTTAATCACTAAACCGCAGTTTTCAGCCTGTTGCACTTGAATAATCGTTTCGTGAAACGTCTCGTGCCATGCTTGCTGAGTGGTGACGTCATAGCCGTCATCTTTAAGTTGTTGTGCTGTATCAGCCAAATACTGACCGTACTCATCACGCTTATCACACACTAATAAATGTAGGCGTGAGTGAGTAACTCCAGCGATTAACTTCGCTCGTTTGAGTGCTAATCCTTCTGGCTGATTCGGGGTCATAACGACCAAGATGTTACGGATAGCTTGCATGTGTATCTCCCTGAGGTTTTTAGAATATAGAGATCTTCCAATCACTAGAATGCCAGCATTATCAAGCAGTGGATATTGATACCTGTCAAGTAACAGGGCTGGCTGTTCTGTGGTTGCTCCGTATAATGGCGCACATTCATTCTTGCTACCAGTATATGTCCATGTTAATACCTGAAATCGAAGCTTTTTTAAAATGCCAAACGCCACAGAGTTGGATTGAGTGGGCGCTTGAGCACCCCGAAGAGCTCTTATTGGATCACGCCAACTGCGAGAAAAAAGCCGCAGGCACAGCGCTGACCTTGATGTTTCGTTATCCAGAGCGCGAAGAATTGCTACAGCATCTCTCGCGTTTAGCGCGCGAAGAGTTGCGTCATTTTGAACAAGTGACGGCGCTGATAAAAAAGCGCGGCATGCGTTATCGTCAAATTACCGCATCAATTTATGCACAGCGTTTACATAAGCATGTCGCTAAGCAAGAGCCTGAAAAGCTGATTGATAGCTTAATTGTCTTGGCCTTTATTGAAGCGCGTTCGTGCGAGCGGTTTTATCGCTTAGCACCGCACTTGGATGAAGAGTTGGGTCGTTTTTATACGTCATTATTGAAATCTGAAGCGCGCCACTTTGAGGGCTATCTGCGTATGGCTGAGCTGTACGCTAAGCAGCCCATCACTGAGCGTGTGGCATTTTTTGCTGAGGTTGAGCGCGAAGCGATTTTAACTGAAGACGAAGTGTTTAGATTTCACAGTGGTGTACCCAAGCCGCAGCAAGACCCGCAGCCATTGGCCAGTCAAGCAGATGCTTAACTGACTGTTGTCGTGTCAGCAAAGGGCAGAGCCTCGAGCTTAATGCTTGTGGCGTTGGCCTTGATAAACCAGCCTTGAGTGTCCCAGTCCCCGAGAACAATACGTTGCTTTTCGCCGCCTAAATTATGTATCGCAGGGCGGTGAGTGTGACCGTGAATCAGGGTGCGTACCTTATGCTGCGCCATCACGCGGGTGACATCAACTGGGTTTACATCAGTGATATCAGCAGCTTTCATGCGTGTACTGGCTTTACTTTTCTGGCGTAAATCACCGGCCAGACGCTGACGTGTGCGCAAGGGTAGATTGCGTAAGATCAATAAGATCAATGGGTTACGTAAGACTCTTCGCAATCGAATGTAACTGCGGTCACTGGTGCACAGGCTGTCACCATGCATTAGTAACACCTGTTCACCGGCTAATTTTACAACGCTCGGGTCTTTAATTAACTGACAGTCTGCCAGCTCACAAAAGTCATGACCCATTAAAAAGTCACGATTGCCATGCATCAAGTAAATCTGCGTGCCCATCGCAGCAATCTCGCTGAGGGATTCGGCAATTGAACGTTGAAAGGGCGTTATGGCATCGTCGCCAATCCACACTTCAAAGAAGTCGCCGAGTATATACAGCGCTTGCGCGTGCTTGGCATGTTGTTGAAGAAACGCAAGGAACGCGCCAGTAATATCTGGGCGCTCCTCGTGTAAATGCAGATCAGAAATCAGCAGAATCACTCGATGAACTCTGCTTTTTCAATGATCACTGCTTCAACAGGTACGTCTTGGTGACCGTTTTTGCTGCCAGTTTTAACGTTTTTAATGGCTTCAACAATATCCATGCCTTCAACCACTTCGCCAAATACGGCGTAGCCCCAGCCTTGTGTGGTCGGTGCGCTGTGGTCGAGGAAATCGTTGTCATTGACGTTGATAAAGAACTGAGCTGAAGCTGAGTGCGGCTCCATGGTGCGCGCCATTGCAACTGTACCTAACTTGTTGGATACACCATTGTTGGCTTCGTTTTTAATGCTGTCGCGGGTTGTTTGTTCTTTCATGTCAGTGTCAAAACCACCACCTTGGATCATAAAGTTGCTGATCACACGGTGAAAGATGGTGTTGTCATAGTGACCGTCTTTAACGTATTGAATAAAGTTTGCTACAGTCTCTGGTGCTTTATCAGCAAAGAGTTTTAAAGTAATAACGCCGTGATTGGTGTGTAATTTAATCATTAAGTTGATCCATAGATGCTAAAAAGTCATAGACCTGTCAGAGAGCTGGCAGGTTCGGGTATGATAAGCACTTTATTTGAGCCAGCCTACCCATAATAGGCAGTAATGAGTATTAAAGAGCCCATGAGCACGTCTGATTCTTCCGTTAATGTCGCCGCGAACTTTCTTCGTCCTATTCTTGAAGCTGATTTAAAGTCAGGCAAGCACAGTAGTATTGTTACGCGCTTCCCACCTGAACCCAATGGCTATCTGCATATTGGGCACGCTAAATCCATCTGTTTAAACTTTGGCATGGCTAAAGATTTGGGGGGAGTCTGTCATCTGCGTTTTGATGACACCAACCCAGCCAAAGAAGAGCAAGAATACATTGATGCGATTAAAGATGATGTGAACTGGCTCGGTTTTCAGTGGGACGGTGAAGTGCGTTATGCCTCGGACTACTTCGAGCAGCTGTATGTATGGGCTGTTTATTTAGTCGAGCAGGGCAAAGCATTTGTTTGCGATTTATCACCTGAGCAAGGCCGTGAATACCGTGGCAGCCTGACTGAACCGGGTAAAAATAGCCCGTTCCGTGAGCGCAGTGTCAGTGAGAACTTGGATTTGTTAACCCGCATGCGTGCCGGTGAGTTCCCCGATGGTGCCCGAGCGTTGCGCGCCAAGATTGATATGACTTCGCCGAATATGAATATGCGTGATCCTATTCTGTACCGTATCCGTCATGCGCATCACCACCAGACCGGTGATAAGTGGTGTATCTACCCAAGCTATGACTTTACCCACGGCCAGTCTGATGCGATTGAGTTGATTACCCACTCAATCTGTACGTTAGAATTTGAAGATCACCGCCCATTGTACGAGTGGTTTTTAGAGCAGTTACCGGTGCCGGCTAAGCCGCGTCAGTACGAGTTTGCTCGTTTAAACCTCAATTACACCGTCACTAGTAAGCGCAAGCTGAAGTTGTTGGTGGATGATAATCATGTGAAAAGCTGGGATGATCCACGCATGTCGACCATCAGTGGTTTCCGTCGTCGTGGCTATACTGCAGCATCGATTCGTAATTTCTGCGACATGATTGGCGTCAACCGTGCCGGTGGTGTGGTTGATCTAGGCATGCTGGAGTTCTGTATCCGTGAAGACTTGGATAGCAATGCCACGCGTGCCATGTGTGTATTGAATCCGATCAAAGTTGTGATTACCAACTACCCAGAAGATCAAGAATTAAACTTGCAGCTGCCACGTCACCCGAAGAAAGATATGGGTACACGTGAATTGCCCTTTGCGCGTGAAATTTACATTGATGCCAGCGACTACGAAGAAACGCCACCTAAGGGCTATAAGCGTTTAGTGCCCGGCGGAGAAGTGCGTTTACGCGGCAGCTATGTGATTCGTGCTGACGAAGCGATTCGTGATGCGGATGGCAATATCACTGAGCTGCATTGCTCATATGACCCTGAGACTTTAGGTAAAAACCCAGAAGGGCGTAAAGTTAAGGGCGTGATTCACTGGGTACCGGCTGCACAAAGCGTTGAGTGCGAAGTGCGTTTGTACGATCGACTGTTTAGCACGCCTAACCCAGACAAAGGTGCTGACGGCGAAACCAGCGAATCCTTCCTAGATAACGTTAACCCAGAGTCATTGGTGGTGTTACAAGGTTGCCGCGCTGAGCCATCTTTATTGCAAGCGCAAGTGGGTGAGGGCTTCCAGTTTGAGCGTGAAGGTTACTTCTGCTTAGACAGCGTTGATAGCAAGCCTGACGCATTAGTATTTAACCGCACAGTGACCTTGCGTGACTCATGGGGTAAAGCATGACTTTAACAATTTACAACACGCTAACTAAGCACAAAGAACCACTTAAGCCGCTCGAAGGCAATCATGTACGTATGTATGTCTGCGGTATGACGGTGTATGACTTTTGTCATATTGGTCATGCGCGCGTCATGGTGGCCTTTGATGTGGTAACGCGCTGGTTGCGTCACCGTGGTTACGATGTCACTTATGTACGCAATATCACCGATATTGACGACAAAATTATTCGTCGTGCGCAAGAAAATAATGAGCCATTTGAGCAGTTAGTTGAGCGTATGATTGCCGCGATGCATGAAGATGAAGGCCGTCTTAATGTGCTGCGTCCGGATCAGGAGCCACGTGCGACGGGTCATATTGACGGCATGTTTAAAATGATCCAAACCTTGATTGATAAAGGTTTTGCCTACGCGGCAAGTAATGGTGACGTCTATTACCGTGTGGCCAAGTTTGAAGGTTATGGCAAATTATCACGCCGTAATATTAAAGATTTAAAAATCGGTGCGCGCATCGAAGTGGATGAAGCTAAAGAAGATCCGTTGGATTTTGCTTTGTGGAAATCGACTAAGCCCGGCGAGCCCAGTTGGCAATCACCGTGGGGCGCAGGGCGTCCAGGCTGGCATATTGAGTGTTCAGTGATGTCCACCTGCTGCCTTGGCGATAGCTTTGATATTCATGGTGGTGGCCCAGACCTAGTCTTCCCACACCATGAAAATGAAATCGCGCAAAGTGAAGCCGCTACCGGTAAGCAGTATGCAACCACTTGGATGCATGCCGGTGCCGTACGTGTTGATGGCGAAAAGATGTCCAAATCCTTGGGTAACTTTTTCACCATCCGCGATGTTTTGGAAAAGTACCATCCAGAAGTAGTGCGTTACTTGTTAGTGTCCAGCCATTACCGCAGCCCGATTAACTATTCGGAAGATAACTTGCGTGAAGCACGTTCGGCTCTTGAGCGTTTTTACTTAAGCATCAAAGGTGTTGCAACAGCACCTGCTGCCGGTGGCGAAGCTTTTGTTGAGCGCTTTAACAAAGCGATGGACGATGACTTTAACGCGCCTGAAGCCTGTTCAGTGTTGTTTGAGATGGCACGTGAAGTGAATCGTCTCAATAGTACAGAGCCTGCTCAAGCAGCAGGTTTAGCCGCACGTATGAAAGAACTGGGTGCTGTGCTGGGTATTTTGCAGCTTGAACCCAATGAGTTTTTACAGGCGGGTGCGGATAAGCGTGTTGATGCTGCACAAGTTGATGCGTTAATTGCTGCACGTTTAGCGGCTCGCAATAATAAAGAATGGGCTGAGTCGGATCGTATTCGTGACGAGTTGACCGCTTTGGGCATCGTTTTAGAAGACGGTAAAGACGGAACCGGTTGGCGTTTTGCTGATCAGTAATGTGTTGCGCCGATACTGTGCAGATTTTCCTGCACAGTATCGTGGGTGTATTGATATCTAAATCGATGATTTTCAGCAAAGAGAGAGGGCTATATGCCACTTGTTTTAACAAAGTCTATGCGCTGTATATTGAGCGGTGTATTGGTGGCAGGGTATTTGAGCCTACCAAGCATGGCTCTTGCACAAGAGACTGATGAGCTCTACGAAGACGAGTTTTGGCAGGACTTTGGTGAAGAAGAGGATCCTTGGGAGCCTGTTAACCGTGCCGTATTTACTTTTAATGACACGCTTGATCGCTGGGCACTGAAACCTTTAGCCAAGGGTTACCGCAAGGTAACGCCGGATGTGGTTGAAGATGGAGTGCACAATGTTTTTCGTAATCTAGGTGAAGTCAGTAATCTAGCGAATAATATACTACAGTTAAAGTTGCATGACGCCGGTGTTGATACGGCGCGTTTCTTCTTTAACACCAGTTTTGGTCTTCTAGGTTTCTTTGATGTGGCCACCAAAATGGGCTTGCAGCGCAACAGTGAAGACTTTGGTCAAACCCTCGGTTCTTGGGGCGTGAAGAGTGGCCCTTATGTGGTATTGCCGCTATTAGGTCCAAGTACAGTGCGTGATACCGTTGCTTTGTATCCGGACAGCTTGACCAGCCAATACCGCTATATCAATGATGTGCCCGTGCGTAACAGCATGTTTGCTTTGAATATTGTTGATACGCGGGCTAGTTTATTGATTGCAGAACGCTTAATAGCGGGTGATAAATACCGTTTTGTGCGTAATGCGTTTTTGCAGAACCGTGAGTTTAAAGTGCGTGACGGTAATGTAGTCGACGACTTTTAGGTCGCTGGTTAATCTGTTTTGAGCTATGGACGGCTCGTTGACTGAAGATTTATTGCGCTGCACATCAATCTGCATTTGAGTGCAGCGCTTTTAATTCACGCTATTGTTTACAGCTTCACTATCAGGTTTTTGGATTGTTGAGCGAGCACAGGTGTTTTGTAGTTTTCTAGCTGATGTATAAGCGCTTGAATCAGCTGGGCGATGGGAGTACCTTTTGTGCTTAGACATGACTATCGATTGGTAAGTAATGCATTTGATTCCGCACCAAAACAGTCAAGAGACTGCATCTGATACGCTGCTTGCTTTGCAGAAACAACAGGCGGCATTAATAGAAGACCAGCTGACCGGTAAACTGCTGCAACAGCAGGCGCGCCCAATCACACCTTGGCATACGCAAGGTATGACGTTTGAGCATTGTGTGATCCCCGCGTTATATTTGTCCGGTGATTCTTTGGATTATTTTGAATTATCAGATGGCCGTATTTTGCTCTATCTTGCCGATGTGTCGGGCAGTGGTACCGCGCCTGCACTGACCAGCATGCTGATGAAAAGTATTGTTCAAGAGTTTATCTGCGCCACTGATACGTCAGTGACGCCAGCATCTGTATTAACCCATCTAAACCAACGCTTGCTCACTTATAACACTGACCGACATGTGACCTTGGTCTGTGCCATTGTCGATACAGCGCAAAATCAACTGCATTGGAGTGTCGCTGGGCATCTGCCGTCACCTGTTTTCTACAGTGAAGGGCGTGCCGGGTTTTTACGTGGTCAAGGACAGCCTGTTGGATTGTTTGAACATGCCGTCTTTAGCGATGAGCAGATGCCTTTACCCGATGCTTTTAGCTTAAGTTTGTTTTCGGATGGTATTTTAGATGTGCTACCCGAAAAGTACTTACTGTCTCGCGAAGCGGCCTTACCTGAATTAATAGCAGCAGCGCAGGGCGACTACGCAAAAGCTGTCGAGTCTTTAGGGCTGGCTAACTGCAGCAATATGCCCGATGATATCGCCATGCTGGTGCTGAGCAGGAATCTTGCATGAGTGATGGTAAAATTCAGTGTGCTGAATACAACGATACTTTTGTTTTAAAGTGTGTAGGCGATGTACGCTTAAATTTTTGTTCTGCGTTGAATGAAAAGATCGAAAAAATCCTAAAAGAACATTCGCTTAAATCCATTGTGATTGATTTGACTGAAGTGATCAGTATCGACAGTACGACCTTAGGTTTGCTGGCGAAGCTGTCCATTTTATCTAAGCGTAAATTTGGTATGTTGCCCACCTTGGCCAGTACCAATCCTGATGTCAGTCGTGTGCTGGATTCGATGGGCTTTAACCAAGTGTTTAATCTGGTGCATACGCCAACGCCTTGCCCTGAGTGCTTGGATGACTTGCCTGAACAAGATCAGTCAGAAGCCGTAGTGAAAGAGCGGGTATTAGAGGCGCACCATATTCTGATGAGCCTCAATGATTCAAATCACAATGAGTTTCGTGATTTGGTCAGTGCTTTAGAAAGCACACCATCTTAAAACTGGCCTTTGACGTCAGCCGCAGCCTAATAAGCCAATGTGCGTTCACCCTGGTGTGCGGTTGCGGTTGGTCTTGGCAAGCCCATTCAGTATTCAACTCTGATGCTGGGTCATCCATGCTTAACTCGTCACTGCTGCACTAGCAGGGCATCCGTTAAGCATGGCGACTACTGGCACAGCAGTTATCTAACGAAACAGTTTTTCTAGCTTCACCTGATCGCTGGCAAAGGCACGAATACCTTCGGCAAGCTTTTCTGTAGCCATGGCATCTTCATTGTGCGCCCAGCGGAAACTGTGCTCATCGACAGATATACGAGCTTCGCCTGGGCTGTTTTCATGTAATTGACGTTCAAGCGTGCCGTGCTCATTGCCCAGTTGTTCTAAGAGTTCTGGACTAATGGTTAGACGGTCACAGCCAGCTAATGCTTCGATTTGTCCAAGATTACGAAAGCTTGCACCCATCACAATGGTGGAGTATTGATTGCTTTTGTAATAGTTATAAATGCGCGAGACAGACTGCACACCGGGGTCTTCAGCGCCAGTGTAATCACGACCTTCCGATTTTTTGTACCAGTCATAGATACGACCGACAAAGGGTGAGATCAGAAATACGCCAGCATCAGCACAGGCAGCAGCTTGGGCAAATGAAAACAGCAAGGTCAGGTTAGTCTGGATATTGAGCTGTTCTAAACGGCGAGCCGCTTGAATACCTTCCCACGTTGCAGCAATCTTAATCAGCACACGCTGACGCTCGATACCGTGCTGCTCATAGCGATCAATTAAGCGTAGGGCATAGTCATAGGTGGCGTGCTCATCAAAGGATAAGCGCGCATCAACTTCAGTAGAGATCCGCCCTGGAATCAGCGATAAAATTTCGCTACCAACCGCAACAGCAAATTGCTCACAGGCGGCCTGTGGGTCGCCAGCAAAGTCATGCTGAATCTTCTCTAGCATCGGTGCGTAGCGCGGAAAAGCCGCCGCTTTTAACAGCAATGAAGGATTGGTTGTAGCATCCACTGGCTGCAAGCGCGCAATAGCATCTAAATCGCCGGTATCAGCAACCACAGTGGTAAAACGTTTAAGTTGTTCGAGTTTTGACGTCATAGTATAGGCTGCAATGTGAGACTAAAAAAAGGAGTGCACAGAACATAACCGAGCGTTGCATGGGATGCAATTGTTTCAAGTCAACTAGCGACCATCAAGTCCAACTACAGCTTGGTCATAAATGGACATCGGCTCATCAGTGGTATGAATATCCGCTGAGAGCAATTGACGAAAACGTCGCGCACCCTGGAAGCCTTGGGCAATACCTAAAATATGACGGGTGACATGCGTTGCTTTACCACCTTGAGCAATATGCGCAACAATGTAAGGGCGCAGTTGCTCGAGAATCTCAGTGCGCGTGATCTCACGCTGCTCATCACCAAAGAGCTGGTGATCGACTTCGCTTAATAGCCAAGGGTTGTGATACGCCTCACGACCGATCATCACGCCATCAAAGGTCTGTAAATGCTCGCTACACTCTGCAAGGGTCTTGATACCGCCGTTCAACACAAATTCCAGCTCAGGGAAATCGGTTTTTAACTGCGCAGCAAGGTCATAACGCAAGGGCGGAACATCACGGTTTTCTTTCGGTGATAGACCTTCCAAAATAGCAATGCGCGCATGCACAGTAAAACTTTGGCAGCCAGCGTCACTCACCGTACCGATAAACTCGCACAGCTCTTCGTAACTGTCACGTCCGTTAATACCGATACGGTGCTTAACAGTGACAGGAATCTGCACCGCATCTTGCATCTGCTTAACGCAATCAGCAACCAACTGTGGATGGCCCATTAAACAGGCGCCAATCATATTGTTCTGTACGCGATCACTCGGGCAGCCGACGTTCAGATTGACCTCATCAAAGCCTGCCGTTTCAGCCATTTTTGTACAGGTTGCCAAGTCCGCAGGGTTACTTCCGCCTAACTGCAATGCTATAGGGTGCTCAGAGGCGTCATAACGTAAAAAACGCGCGCTATCGCCATATATTAAAGCACCGGTGGTGACCATTTCGGAGTACAACAAGGTGCGCTTGGATATCAAGCGTAAGAAGTAACGACAGTGGTGATCTGTCCAATCCATCATCGGGGCAACGGAGAAGCGGCGGTTTACTGTATTCATCAAATTTTCAGCTCTGTAATAGCGATATGGCTGCTCTTGCAGGCCATTTTATGCGGGTATTGTATGTCAATCGTGCGGGGTTTAGGGGGGATGCTGGCTTGTATCAATAGAGAAATAATTACAGGTATAAAAAAGCCCCAATTAAGAGGCTTTAGTTGTATCTATTGATATGCGCTCATGTTTCGAGAGTTTTCTGCTAAAACCTTCTCTTGCCGACGGCATGCACCTGCCAGCACTTTTTCAAAAACTTTTTTACGCTCGGCTGATTTGGCGTTGTTAAAAAAGTTAGAAAAATCAGTATCAATAGTTTTTGTATCTCTACTAAGCAGACGGGTCGTCATCTTTTTATTCCTCAATGAGCTCTCTGAGCTGATCACAAGTGTACTGCTCTGGGATGTGCGGATCAATAGACGAGGCACCATTAATGTAACTGTGCATTGATTTTTTACTCGGATCTGAAGCCGTGTTTTTAATTAAAATCTCAAGCTGAATTTGATTTTTAAACTCTGCTTTAAGCTTGTTAACCACCGCGCGAGCTTCAAAATATTGTGCTACAAAAGTGTTTAACTGTATGCGGCGGCCTTCAACTTTTTCACGAGCTTTTACAAAGTGCCATGCAACGATAGGGTCTTGGTAAACGTATAGTATTATGACCTTACGATCTCTTCCAAGGGCTCTTTGAATGTTCTGTCTAGCTATTTCGTACTTGGTTAAGGTGCCGTCAAGTATAAAACTTTGTCTGTTTTTTAAAGCAAAATCAACGACTTTCTCTACTAGTATTGAAGTTGCTGCTTGGAAAAGATAAGCATTGTCCCCAATGTAGTCCTTGAAGTGGTCTCGATAACGATCAGGGTCAACATGAATTGCTTTGCCGATTATATTTAGCATTTCTTGGGCAGTTTCTGTTTTTCCAGCACCAGGAGAGCCAGCCATTAATATCGTGATAGGGTTTTTTTCACTGGAAAATATGTCTTTGCTAGTTTCTGCTCTGGCAAACGGCTTTTTTGTTTTCCGAGCATGAGTTATAGCGTTGTCTATTATGAGCTGTTCGGCTTTTGTGTACATTGCATCACTCATAAGTAAATATAGATAAAACCCTAAAGAAATCAGTATAGGCATTTAATCGACATTTTGTACTGGGTTCTAAACTACGCCCGTATTATCACGCTGCAAGCACTATGGTATCAGTCAAATTTTCAGCTCTGTAATAGCGGTATGGCTGCTCTTGCGAGCCATTTTATGCGGGTATTGTATGTCAATCGTGCGGGGTTTAGGAGTCTGAGGGTGATGCGATTAAGTCACGCGGGAATTTTTGTAGTACGCGAATTAGAAATGAATGATAAAAGTATTAAAACGAGGGTGGGTGAGGGGATCTACAAAAGAGAACTCTACAACCCCATTGGTCAGATGATTGAGACCTGTGGGGTTGTATTGAGAGTGTTGCTCTTAAAGCTGAATCTGCTCTCTTAGCGTTTGCTGAGCAAATAGGCTGGACCTACAAAGATTGCAATAATGCCAGAAAAACCAGCAGCCAAGCCCGCGACAACCAACCAGTCTATACCTGAGTTAACGCTGGCAAAGGATGATTTAGTCATTCCTGGTACCAGTGCAAAGAAAACAAACCAGAGCACAATCGCAACCACTAAAGTAGGCTTGATCACCTGCGACCATGGCACTTGCTTTTTAAACTGCGTGAGCAGCATTAAAGCCAGCCAAGGGATTAGAAGGCCAAGCGTAATATCCATATTAGCTAAGATCAGTTCATATACGGTGTTAATAACAAGCCATATTTCATACATAAGTAAACCCTCGTGCCTTACAGACGACCTTTTGCCACAGCCATATAGCTGGGCTTGAATAAACGGTATTTGAGTAACCAAGCAAAATAACTGTCTTCCAGCGGCTTCACGAAGGGCACGGACGGCGTTAGATTGTTGTTGTAGTCAAACTCAACCAGTAAGGCTGCACCTTCACGCACCAGCAATGGGCACGAGGTGTAACCGTCAAAGATTGCGCTAGGCTCTTTATCAGCCATCACGCTGAGTAAGTTCTCTACAACCAGCGGGACACTTTTCTTCACTGTCGCTGCTGTTTTGCCTTTTGGAGTACCGTTAATATCACCAATACCAAAGACGTTTTTATAACGATTATGCTGCAAAGTGCTTTGGTTGACATCCAACCAGCCGCCGGCGGCTAGAGGACCTTCCTGCCACGCCAACGGACTGTTTCTAACGCAATCAGGCGCGCGCATCGGCGGTGGAATATGCAGAAAATCGTAATCTTTAGTAATACGGCTGCCATCGCTTTGTTGAAAGGTAGCGCGTTGAGCATCAATATCAACAGCAACTAACTTACTTTCAAAGTGCACTGGAATATCTAAAACATTCCAACGATTTAAAACTTCTTGGTTGATCACTGGCACACTAAACACAGTATTGATACCAGAGTGGAAATCAATGCTGCTGTCTGCAAAAGTACCTGCTTGTTTGAGGCGATCAGCTAACATAAAGGTGATTTTCAGCGGTGCACCCGAACATTTTATCGGCGTAGCAGGCAACGTCATCAAGGCTGTACCACCGGTTTTGCAAAACTCTTGCATGCTATTCCAAGTAGCCAGCGCACCTTCAGGGCTGTGGTACATGGTGGTCAGACCTTTAGTACCAATGCGACTGGTGTCCATTCCTTCGATTTGCGAATAGTCCAAGTGCGTTCCGGTAGCCACCACTAAGTAGTCATAGCTCAGCACCTTGCCTGATTCTGTGATGACTTGATTAGCGTCAGGTTTAAATTCGCGTGCCATCTCCTGAATCCACTCAATACCGGATGGCATCAGATCTTGGTTGCGATCACTGACCTTGTGAATGGGCCAGATACCCGTGGCAATCAGGGTAAATCCAGGCTGGTAATGGTGGACTTTTTTAGCGTCGAGCAAGGTGATTTTAGCACCATCCAGTTGCCTACGAAGACGGTTGACCATATCCAAACCGGCTAAACCACTGCCAACAACCAGAATATGCGCATTGGATTTAATTGCGGCTTGTGCTGGTGTACTGATAAGACTAGTACCTGTACCGGCAACAACAGTTGCAGCTGCACCTGCAGCTAGAAAATTACGCCGGCTGAGGTTAACTTCGTTTTCATTCGACTGAGTCATTACATGGCCTTTGATTGGTGAGCGACTCACAATCCCTATGTTTAATATATAAGTTAATATATAAATATATTCTATAATTAGGGCAAAAGGTATGCGACTTAAAGTCGCTATAGCACCAAATAACCCTGATTTAGTAGGGTTTTTAGCGTTAATTGAGGGCGGTGCGACATGTAACAAAGCTTTTTTGTTTTAGTTATGGTAATGCGATTTTTGTTGTTTTCTGTGAGTGACGCTGCTCTGGTAAAGCTCACTTTTAAGGTGCGCTGTGTTGCATCTTTATCGGTCGGGGCGGGATTTTAGTAGGGGTATAGAAGCCAAGCGGTGTACAGAATTTAGTTGCTTAGGGTATTTTTATAACGCATGTGTCAGCAGCCGATTAGCCATGCCATCAAGCTTTTTTTTGGTTTTCTCCCATTGCGGCATTACCTGATTCATCAGGCGATAAAAGCGTTCACTATGGTTGTGCTCAGCAATATGACAGAGCTCGTGCAAGATCACATAATCAATACACTCTCGTGGAGCCTTAACCAAGTGTGGGTTGAGGGTTAAGCGACCGCTGGGTGAGCAGCTACCCCATTGTGTCTGCATAGTCAGAATACGTATAGGCGGGCGTTCAGTCACCCATAACGCCTGCTCAAGCATGACATCAAGGCGCTTAACAAAGACATCCTTGGCGCGACCCTTGTACCAATTACTGAGTAACTCTTGGGCTTTTTTAGAGC
>Ga0265295_1006052_pt1 | contig 14895 bp, 16 predicted proteins | sample Munlansysbiofilm_FD_192503 | JGI IMG/M metagenome (GOLD analysis project Ga0265295, IMG submission 192503) | Leachate microbial communities from a municipal landfill in Southern Ontario, Canada - Methane capture system biofilm | ecosystem: Engineered > Solid waste > Landfill > Unclassified ... | reverse complement strand
TTTAATAAACTTATTTTTTCTCTAATAGTTAGATTTGTTATCATTTCACTATCCTTTCGATAATTTTAAGTTCTTCTGTCAACGTTATTCCATTAATATCAATTTGCACTTTTCCCACATTGCTTGTTTGGTTCGTTTTCACCCAAAAGCCAACAGCTCCACCTAAAAGAGGAAGGTTGTTCGGACCAATTAAATCAATTCCCCCACTAACACTAATGTTACAACTAGCTACCCCATAAGGAACTAAGATATCATTTTGATCGACCATTTTAATAACCAATCGTGTGACATCATATGTTTTATCAACAATTAATTCTTTTTTATCCAATTCTAATGTGAAACTCGTTTTCTTAATTTCACTTAATGTCTGAGAAATGACAACATTTTCATTGACATAGCCATCAAAGCGATAATACTGATTCAGATCGAATTTACCCATAGCATACTCGTAAAATATTGCAACAATTTGTGGTCGCTTTAATTTGTATTTCATCATAAGAATCAACATTCTTATTAAATTGAATGGCGATATTTTCCCCTGTGCAGCTGCTACTTTTTTAAAAGCTTTCTTAGCCATTGTTGAAGATTTTTTTGTAAAACCAAAGCGTTTTTCTAATTGAACGCCGATGAAATCATCGATAATAACAACAGGATGAACTAAACTAGCAAATTCTTTATTATTCGGATAAAAAGTACCAACGTAATCATCATTTCTAAACATTTTTATATATTCACAGTTTGTAGCAATATACACTCTGTCCATTTTACTTGCAGGATAATCCCCTCTAGCAAATGTCGATAACACTTCTAGAATAAATGGTTTTTCTTTTTGCGAAGCAAACGAATATGCTGCATATTTAGGTATCCGAAACATATCCATTACACCATGGTAACAAACATTATCTCCACTGCCAAAGTCTTTATGTGTATTATAATCCGCAAAACACCAACCAATAGAACCAACAATATTGTCACTCTTAGCAGCAGCATTAAGAACTCGATAATGCCTTAATGCATGTTCAAGACGATGTGAATCACTATCATAGCGTTTTGTCGGGAACATATGTCCATTGTTTTCTGTTATCAAATGTGGTGTTTTTCGTGGTTTTGCTAGTACTTTTTTACCACCATTATGAGTGAAATCGTTGAATGTAAAAACATCCTCCAAGAACTTAGAGCCTAAAAAGTTTCTGATTCCCCCTGTTGGGCGCGTGTCATCTAGTTTATGTGCTGTTTCATTTGTTAGTTTATATAATTCATCATCATCAAATGATTCATTTATTCGAACTCCCCATAATACAATCGACGGATGATTCTTGTCTCTTGTAATCATTCGTTCCACATTAATGACACAATTATGCTTGAATTCTTCATTCCCAATATGTTGCCAACCAGGAATCTCTTCTAACACAAGTAATCCAATTTCATCACATCGATTTAAAAAATGTTTGGATTGCATGTAATGAGAGGTTCTAACAATGTTCACACCCAGTTCATATTTTAAAATATCTGCATCTTTTTCTTGAGCACTTTTTGGCATTGCATAGCCAACATAAGGATAGCTTTGATGACGATTTAAGCCACGAAGTTTTATGTTCTTACCATTTAAATTTAAACCATTACGATCAAAGGCAATTTCACGAAATCCAAATCGATCTCTCACTTCATCTAATAGGACATTCTCATCATACATTCTTACGATAATATCATATAAATTGGGATGGTCTAAATCCCATATTTTTCGCTCTTTCACATCAAAATCAACCATGGTTTTTTCTCGATTGATATTATATCTATTCAATGAAACTTGTTTTCCTTTTTCTTGAACTTCTACTTCAACAATGACTGGTGTTTTATTTACAGTGATATCACAAAATGCTGTAATACCACTATTGACATCTTTTGTCTTTACAAAAACATCAACAATCCGATCTTTATCCGCAATTTCAAGATAAACTTCGCGATAAATACCACCATATCCAAGATAATCAATTAATCCACCAAAAGGGGGAACATTCGGATTCTCTCTAGAATCAACAATGACTGTTAAAATGTTCTTTTCACCATACTTTACATATTCTGAGATGTCTACACTAAACTCATCATATCCACCTTTATGAGTTAATACAAAATCATCGTTGATATATATCGTTGCAACATGAGCCACACCTTCAAAAATTAATAGGATGCTTTTATCTTGGTATGCTTCCTTTATTTCAAGATCATGTTTATATGTGACCGTTTTTTGTGTTTCTTTTTCATCAAAATAATTGAAAGGTATATTTACAATATTGTGCGGTATATGAACTTTATGAAATCCTGTAACGTTTGTATAATCTTTTAAGTGTTCATCTTCAAAATTACAAGAAAAAAACCAGTTAAAATTTAAATTAATCATTTCGCGCATTAATATCACCTCTATTGCTTATTATAACATTAAAAACTAGTTAATAAAAGCGTTTTTCTTGATATTCTTAATTTTAAATTTTTGTTATTTAAGGGAATTAAAAAGACTACTCATTTCTTAAGCAGCCTTTTTAATTCCATTTATTACTAGATTAAGCTTTGATGTTGATAATCCAAATGCGCTTTTTTAGCTTGGGTGCTTTGTTCCTCGGTTTTAATACGATAGATCTTCCCATCCTTTAAGAGACGAGCACCTGTTTGACGATAAACAAAACATACATTATGTTTTACACACTCTTCCTGAAGTTTTTTTACCCAATTAAAATCACAAACTCTTGCTTCGTTTCCCGATTCTCCTGAAACAACAACCAAATCAATTCCTAAATCCAAATATTTCTCTAAACTAATTTCTTCTAATAAAGGAGCACATATAATTTGTTTTGTTTTTATAGGCAATTGTAGTAAAATGGGTATTCTTTCATCTACCCTTTTTTGATTCTCACACGAACATCCTATCTCGACATTTTCCCATCCGTTTCCCCAATCATGAGGGAGTTCTTTATAAAATCGCTCAATTCTTTTAGTAAGAAAAGAAAATCGACAATCCCGGCGTTCACGAATCATATCCCAAACTTCTTTTCGCCATTGATCCGCTGTTTCTAAAAAGAAATCTGAAGTAAAACAGGTTGCAATGAGCGCCCCACTAGGAATTTTGTACTCTTTATTTTGATTTCTTTGGATAGGCATTTTAAAATTTTGTGTCTGATATATTCTACTTGCATCTTGATTGTATCGCGCATCATGTCGATACACATAACAATTAAGACATCCTTCACTTTTCTTATAGCATCCATGCCAAGGATTCCAGCTATATTGTTTCATGTTAATTGCTAGATACGTGATCTTCTTCTAAAGCAGCAATCCTTTGGCTTAGCGGAGGGTGAGTATACTTCATCTTCACAATGAAAGGATGTGGATTCAAACAAGCATAATTATTACGTGATAATTTCTTTAATCCACTAATCAAAGCTTCGCTATATCCTTCTTTACCTGCAAACTTATCCGCTTTATATTCATGTTTTCTACTAAAAAAATTAGTAATAGGGGCAATAATTGTTGAAACAATTGGTACAATAACCACGAGTATAAGGATAAAGGCAAATCCATAGTTCAAGTCTTCAAAAGCAAAATCTTGAGAAAAGGCAACACGAGAAATGATGAACCAGCTGATAAAGATGATAACCAAAACCTGTAACAAAGAAGATACATATCCTTTTATAATATCTTTATTTTTCCCATGTCCTAATTCATGCGCAAAAACCGCAATGATTTCCGCTTCTGTCATCAATTCCATCATCGTATCATACAATACAATGTTTTTAGTTTTGCCCAATCCACTAAAGTAGGCATTTGCTTTGCTACTACGACGAGATCCGTCCATTACTTTTATTTCATTTACTTTATATCCATTTTTTGTCAGTAGATTTTCTAAATTGGTTCTTAAAGTCCCATCAGGAAGGGGAGTAAACTTATTAAATATTTTGGCAAATAATGGGGTTAAGAAGAATAGTCCAAGAATGAATAAGACCATGATTAGGGAGAATGCTAAAAGAATGAAATCTCCTAACCAATGATATAATCCTATAAAAGTCGCAATTAAACCTATGGTCAATCCAAGGCTTAAAACGAAGTTTTTTATTTGATCCGCTATAAATGTTTTTTTAGAAGTCTTGTTGAACCCATATTTACTCTCTATTTTCATCGTGTCGAAATAGTCAAAAACAAAATCAACAATAAAATTAACAAGTTCAAAAAATACCAACAAGACAATCGAACGTGTATATACATCCTCTGATCCCACTTTTTCTACAAACGCAAATGCATTGAAAATGATTAACATCATAAAAACAATATAGCCTATTAATTCATGATAAATCTTATGCTCTGTTTTTTCTGACGTATATTCTGCCCATTTTTGATATGTTGTGATATCATACACATCTTTGACATTTTCAGGAATAGGGCGAGATATCGATGTAAAAATAAAGTATTTACTTATAATATTGTAGATAAATAAAATTGTTATTAGAATGAGTGTGATTATTTTATAATCCATACAAATCTCCTTTTTTCAATATTATAACATTAAGAATAGACAATGACAATAAAAGCAAGGCATAAATTATACATTTACCTTGCTTTTTATTTGTTTGTATATTTCGCTTTTGGAAATATTTCGATCTTTAGCAACCTTTTTCATGGCTTCTTTTTCTTCTATTCCCATATTTATATAATAATTAAAATGAGATTCCAGCGTCTGTTTATTTAAATCCATTTGCAAATATGTTTGGCTGGCTCCCTTAACAACGATGACAATTTCGCCCTTTAATTCTAATTCCAATTGGCAAATTTCACTCAGCATCCCTCGAATATATTCTTCGTACTTTTTAGTTAGTTCTCGAGCGATAACAACTTCACGGTTACCCAATATTTGTTCCATAAGGATGATGGTATCTTTTAATCTTAGTGGTGACTCGTAAAAAATAATCGTGTCCTTTAAATCCCTAATTGTAAGCAATTCTTTTTCTTTTTGCGTTTTCTTATGATCCAAAAACCCATAAAAATAAAATTTGTCTGTTGGTAATCCTGAAGCAATTAATGCTGTCAACCCCGCATTTGCTCCAGGTAAACTAGAAACATGATATCCCTCATCCAGTACTCTTCTAACCAACAAATAACCAGGATCGCTAATGCATGGTAATCCTGCATCACTAACAAGGGCAATCTTTTTCCCCAATTTAAGGACCTCTAACACTTCAGCAACTCTACTTTCTTCGTTGAATATATGATAACTTGAAAGTGGCGTTTTAATATTAAAGTGACTAAGTAAAACCTTAGTCACTCGTGTATCTTCGCAAAAAATAATATCAACTTTATTTAAAATTTCGATACTACGAAATGTCATATCAGCAAAATTACCAATTGGTGTTGGCACTAAATAAAGCTGAGGTTCTTCTTTCATCGCTTGGATTTTCATTCGCTAATGATTCTCTTTGCTTTCTCTCGTAAATCACGATCAGCATAAACTACTTTCACTAATTCTGTTCGTTTTTTCCGTGGTATTTCTAAACTGTTTTGAATCTGTTCTAACAAGAAATGTTCCTCTACAGAATAAAATTCATCCGATAGTGAGGCACTTATCAAATTTAAGAAAACCAGGTTCTTCGTTACTTTTGGTTTTGATGCAAAATAATCAATTAATTTTTCCAATGATAAATTACTTTTTCGGTATTTAAGGGCATCATCACCCATTTCGTATTTCAACTTGTTTACTATTTGAATTTCCATTTCATTCGTTTGACCATCAATAGAAATAACCTTAACCAACAAATCGATAAAATAAAACTTTTCTTCTTTCGTCAATAGGTTTAAAAGCATATTTATCACTCCTTCTATTTATAATTATACCATATATCTTAATAACATAAATCATTTATTTACGATTAAATATCTTCTTAACTTCTTCAGTATATTCAAGTTCATTATTATAAACAAATAATGGCTTACTTATTTCAACATCTGCTTTTTTATTTTTTCGTGCTTCAATCAGCACCAGCAATGCTTTTTCATCCGTTGTCTTTGCGTGAACAAAGCGCATTTTTCTAATTCCAAATCGATGCTTTGCTAAAACTTCAATAATTTCAGGGAGCCGCTCACAGCGATGAACCATATAAAAGGTTCCTCCATCACCCAGTAATTTTTTGCTTTCAACAATAATATCTTCTAGCGTGATCAAAACTTCATGACGAGCTATTGTTAAGTAGTCGTTTTTATTAATATTGCTTGTTTCAATATATTTAAAATATGGTGGATTGCAAGTCACTATATCAAATATATTAGCACCAACTTGCTTGTAAATACCTTTGATATCAGCGTGAATAATTTCAATTTGCTCCCCAAAATGATTTATTTCAACACTTTTTTTTGCTAATTCAGAAACCTCTTTTTGAATTTCAATGCCATATATTTTTGCTTTTGTTTTTAATGTTAAAAACAAGGGAATTGGCCCATTCCCTGTTCCCAAATCGATAATTCTTTTGGTGTTCTCATTCACACATACAAAATCAGCCAAAAGAGTAGAATCTAGGGAAAACCTCAGCATGTCATCTCTTTGAATTATTTTAATTCTTTCATAACCCAATAATTCATGAATGTTTTCCATCATTTCATCCTATTCATCAACAACATCATCAGTCAAATCTCTTTCGGAGACCTCTTCTCTATGTGATTGAATTTTAATGACTTCTTTAGCTTCCCAGTCATCAATTTTCTCTTCTTTATCAATGGTTTTTATTCTTTCTCGTAAGAAGTCGACACTAATCACACGACAATTTTTGCACTTTGGCGTATCAACAATATCCCCAATCAGAGGAATTCGCATTCGAATTTCATCATAAATAGGACTTTCATAGCCTATACAACACATTAATTTACCGCAGAGTCCAGCAACTTTTGCTGCGCTTAACGTCATTCCTTGATCCTTCGCCATTTTCATCGTTACTAAATCAAACTCGCGTAGATGTGTCTTACAACAAATCGCTCTGCCACATGGCCCGATACCCCCAAGAAATTTTGCTCCTTCCCGAGGTCCTACTTGTCTAAGTTCAATTCTTACTCTAAACTCTGCTGCTAAATCCTTCAACAATTCGCGAAAATCAACTCTTCCTTCTGCATTATAGTATATAATTATTTTCTGATGATCAAGTGTATACTCGCAATCCAACAATTTCATTTCCAATTTATGTCGTTTAATTATTTTCTCACAATTTATCAAAGCTTTTTTTGCCTTTTCTAAATTATCCTCATAATTTTTGATATCATATTTGTTAGCAACTCTGATAACTGGTTTTAATTCATGTTCCAAATTGCCATTTTCTACTTCTCTAATTGGTTGAGTAACCTGCCCTAGTTCTAACCCTCTAATTGTCTCTACAACAACTTTGTCACCAACAGTAAGATTAAATGGAGTGGGGTCAAACCAATATATTTTTCCAACATCTTTAAATGTGATTCCTACAATTTTTATCATATCTACCTCGCTACTTCAATCAACATTTGCATGTACATCAATTCTACATTGACATTATATTTTATTTTTTGTTTATAAACCAATACTTTTTCAACAATCGTAAATAGTTCCTTTACTTCACAATCGATATCGAAGTCTACACTTGTGAAAGTAATCTCATTTTTCTGATTTAATTTGTAATAGATGTGATCATTAATCATCGTTGCCATTAAATCAATAAACATATTGTGATACATTTTATCCTTTTCACTGAGTAAGGTTTTTCCCATTTCGTTTAGAACTAAAATAGGCTCTTTCTCTTTAAACCAAATTGCCTCACCAATCGCTTTTACTAATTCGATCATTGCTGTTATTTTTTCATCTTTACTATATACTAACCCTTCATTAATATCATTGGTTAGAATGGACAATATTCGTGAATGCTCTTCCTTAATTCCTCTTTTAGTATATTCTTCAATGACAACATCACGTGGCACTTTAGAAAAAGAAATAATTTGTGATCTTGATTTTATTGTATTAATGATGTTTTGTAGATTCTCCGTTGTTAGGATTCCATATGTAGTACTACTTGTTTCTTCAAGAAATTTGAGCAAACGATTGGATGCTTCTAAAGTTGCTTTATCAATATCTTTGATAATAAATACTCTAATCCCTTCTTCAAGTGAAACTCGAGAAAATTCATGCTCTAGATCATCAATTTGACTTTTAAGAATGCTTCCTTTTCCTCCTGGTTCAACAAAGAAAATTCGGGGATGTTTTCCTTCTTTTATTCGCTTGCACGATAAGCATTCCCCACAAGGTTTATTTGGTCTTTCGCACATTAATAACGAAGCAAAATAATAAGCAGCCTCAATTTTTTGTGTCCCTTTTGCGCCTTCAAATAAGTAAATTCCAACTAGACGGTTTTTTAGAAGACTATTATTAAGCAGTTTTACAACTTTTGCTTGTGTTCTTAATAAGGTGCTAAAATCCATTTGACTCCTCCTACAAATTTTCAAATACTACTTTTTTAATCTCTGCATAAACTTCTTCAATATCCCTATTCCCATCAATTCGCTTAATACGGCCGGGAAATCGAGCAACCAATTGTAAATATCCTTCTCGTACTAAATGGTGGAATGTAATCGTCTCTAAGTCAAGTCGATCTTTATTACGATTATTTTTTGAAATTCGTGCCAACCCTTCCTCAGGATTTACATCAATAAAAATTGTTAAATCGGGAAGTAGTCCACTTGTTGCATAATAATTCAAATTATACACTTCATCAATGCCAAGCCCTCTCGCATATCCCTGATATGCAAGTGATGAATCGACATAACGATCACAGATGACTACATATCCTTCTTTTAATGCTGGTTTGATAACCTCTTCAAGGTGCTGTCTTCTGCTTGCTGCATAAAGCAATGCTTCTGTTATATAATCCATCTTGGTATTATCAACACTAAGAATTATTTTTCTGATTTCCTCTGATATTTTGGATCCACCTGGTTCACGAGATTGGAAGGCTTTCACATTTTTAGCTTTTAATTCTTGCATTAGGCGATTGATAATTGTGGTTTTCCCGCTGCCTTCTCCACCTTCAAACGTAATAAACTTTTTATTCATTGTTTCACCCACTTTAAAAGCAAAATAGTTTATATCATATTATCTCATATTATCCATAAAAAGGAAAGTATTTTTCTTGTTTTAATAGGGCTTTTGTGATAAAATATTTTTGGGTGGAGGTTGTCTATGAGAGTAACAGTTGATAACTTAACTTTTGCATATACCCAAAAACTTGTTCTAAACAAAGTATCATTCTCCTTAAAAAGTGGAGATTTTTTAACAATACATGGAAAAAATGGAACTGGCAAAAGCACCCTAATTAAATGCTTCTTACGATTATTAAATGTGCCCGATGGCTCCATCTTTTTAGATGATGTTGATATTAATCATATAAAAACATTTACCAATATTGGTTATGTTCCTCAAAAAACAGAATTTAATTATGAATTCCCTATTACTGTTTTTGAAATTCTGTCGTGTGCCTATAATAAAAAACGCGATGCTTTTTATACTTCTATTATTAATACTTTCGACTTGAATAAAATTTATCATGAAAATATAAATAACCTCTCTGGTGGCCAAATTCAAAGAGTTTTTATTGCAAGAAGCCTATTGAATAACCCCAAATTAATCATCCTTGATGAACCAACGGTTGGCGTTGATGTTGATAATGTGAAAACATTGCATCAAATTCTTACTGATTTGAAAAAACAAGAAATCACAATTATTCTTTCTAGTCATGATCTCGACTTTTGTAAAGATTTAACGGATTATTCTCTAGTTCTAAATGATTTGGGAGATTATCATTTTCGAAAGATTGGTGATGAAAATGATTCTTAGTAGTTTTTTTCGCGCTATCTTCGAATATGATTTTATGCTTTATGCTTTAATTGCTGGTATCATCGTTGGCATTTTGGCACCACTAATCGGCTCTGTAGTGGTCATCCGGCGATTATCTTTTATCGCTGACACGCTGAGTCACTTTTCGTTGGCTGGTGTTTGCTTTGGAGTTTTTCTTTCTCGACTTATCACCATTAAAGGGTTTGATCCTGCATTAATGGGCATTGTTTTCAGTATTTCTGGCACTTTTTTAATCGAAAAATTGCGAGGATTTTATAAAAATTACAAAGAATTATCCATGCCGATTGTTATGAGCTTTGGTGTTGCTTTGAGCGGGCTATTCATTAATTTAAGTAATAATATCGATGCTAAATTTACTACTAGCTTGCTATTTGGTTCTATTTACTCTGTTTCAGCAACCAATTTAATCATTATCCTTGTTATTGCTGTCATTATATTTATTGTTATCTTTACTTCTTATAAAAAAATAGTAACCTTATGCTTTGATGAAACCTATGCCGCTGTTTCCGGTATCAATGTAAAATCCCTACAATTACTACTTACCATTATTCTTGCCTTGGTAATTTCCTTGTTTATTGATATCGTTGGTGTTTTACTGATTGCTTCTTTGATGATTATCCCTGTAGCAGCAGCAATTCTTGTTGGTGATTCCTTCTTAAACACGGTCATTACATCGATTATCTTTAGTGAGTTCTCATTACTAACTGGATTCATTATTAGTTATAATACCAATCTTACTACGGGTCCCGTTATTATTCTAATCAACATTTTGATTCTAGCAATCGTAATGTCCATTAGCAAGGTGAAATCACGGCATCATAAAACAAAAGAAATTTAAAAAAACTGACATCTATCAACGTTGAAATGGTCAGTTTTTATTTTTTCTTAATAATATACTTTATATAAGTATAATCCATTTGCTGGTGCGATTTTGGGGGCAAATACCCTGTTTTTTTGCTCAGTAATTGCTTTTAAGTCTTCGAGCGAGTATTTACCTCTTGCCGCCTCTAACCACATTGCAACTAAAATTCTTACCATGTTGTGAAGAAACCCTGAGCCTACAATTTTTATCGTTAATAGGTCTAAATCCCAAACAAAATCGATGGAAAATATTTCCCTAATGGTATTTTCCTTTTTTTTATTTTTCGTGTAAGAGCGAAAATCATGCTCGCCAATATATAATTTTGCTGCTTGTTCCATCAACTCTCGATCAACATTGCGATAGCGACAATAATAACGATAATTTCTTAATAGGGGATTAAATTCTCCAAAATCAATGATATAATGATATTCTTTTTTGATAGCATCAACGCGAGCATGGAAACGATCATCAACTTTTTCTACGCTTCTAATATAGATATCCTTAGACATTCGAGAATTAATCGCGTTTTGCATATTCCAATTTCCCATATCAATATCACAATCAAAATGAATTACTTGACCAATGGCATGAACTCCAGTATCTGTTCTCCCAGAACAATGAATAACGATTGGTTTTTTCATAATAATAAACAAAACATCCTCAATTTCTTTTTGAACAGTGCGCAATTCTTGCTGTGTTTGAAACCCATGAAAATGAGTCCCATCATAACTAACTAAACATTTATAACGCATAAAAAATCCTCAAATAAATAGTTATCACTAGTAAAACTAGACAAAATCCTAACGTAAAATAATCACTAAGACGATATTTCAACAAGTTAATACTCGTTCTTGGTGCATCGGGGATGAACCCTCTAGCTTCCATCGCATCAGCTAAATCATATGCTCTCTTATAGGCAATTACAAACATAGGCACCAATAAAGAAATAATTTGCATGACTTTTGCTCCTATTTTTCCTTCTTTAAAATCTACTCCTCTTGAAGCCTGTGCTTTAAGAATTTTTTCTGCTTCATTTATTAATGTAGGAATAAAACGTAGGGCAATAGAAATCATCATTGTTAAGGTTGCGACTTTAATCCCTATATATTTTAGTGGTTTTAGAATCGCTTCTAACCCATTATTTAAATCTGTTGGTTTTGTTGTTAACGTTAATAATGATGAAATAAAAAGCAAAGTAATGATGCGTAATAATATATATAAAGACATCATTAAACCAGAATCAAAAATCCGAACTTGATAGGTAAATAAAAGATAAGAAAACTGAAATTTGTATTGCACATAAAAACCAGTAATTAGTACTACACATAGTAATACTACACGAAAATTTTTAATTATCTTTTTAGACAAGAAGAAAAGAGTAAATAACGTAATAATGATTAACGCATTCGCGATTGTCATATGAAACGAAAACGTGGCTAGTAATTCTCCATCTTTTCGTAGTAATAATTGGAAGAAAAATGTAAACAAAAGAATAAATGAAACCATCTTTAGGCTATTCAAAAATTTCACCAAAGGTATTTTGCTTGTTGCGATGACAATGATGGCCAATCCAAGAAAAGCACCCAATAAATAAATATCTTTAATGACAAACAAAGCAACCATATATAAGAAGACAGCGATCAACTTTGTCCGTGGATCAAGGCGATGAAGCCATGAGTCAACATTGTAATATTGACCAAAAACAATTTTCTCATTCATGGGTATCACCTAAAACACGATACAATTCTTGATAGGCTTCTTCAACACTGTATTGATGAATATCAATATCTAACCCTAGCTTTTCTCTCAATGAATGCATTAATTTCATAAGCTCAGGATAATCTAGATTATGTTTCATTAAGAATTCTTCATTTTTAAATAAAGCTTTGGTATCTCCATCATAAACAATCGTTGCTGAATCCAAAACAATAACGCGTTTGGCTACTTCACTAACGACCTCCATATCATGCGTAATAATAATGATTGACTTGTGTTCTTGCTCGTTAATTTTCTTTAATAACTTTAATAATTCCCCTTTCCCAAAGGGGTCTAAACCAACCGTTGGTTCATCGAGGATTAAAACATCAGGGTTGCTGGCAAGAATGCCTGCAATCGCAACCTTACGCATTTGTCCCCCAGAAATAGCAAAGGGACTTTTTTCAAGAATATCATCGCTTAAGCCGACAAGATGTGCTGCTTCAGTTGCTTTTTGCATTGCTTCTTCTGCTGACATACCAAAATTTTTAGGACCGAAAACAATATCTTTTAATGATGTTTCTTCAAACAACTGATATTCTGGAAACTGAAATACAAGTCCAACTTTTTTTCTGATGGGCTTCAATTTTGCTTTTACGCGCGGATGAATCATCGTTCCTAAAATATCTATTTCTCCTAAAGATGGTATCAAAAGAGCATTCATTAATTGAACCAACGTGCTCTTTCCGCTTCCCGTATGTCCTACAATAGCGATGAACTCATCTTTTTCCGAAATTTCTAGATTTACATCGCTGATTGCAAACTTTACTTGTTTATTTTTCTTCAAAGAAGAATACGAATAGCTTACTTTTCGAAAGTTAATTGCCATAACATATCCTCAATTTCCGCTTGATTTTTCAATCTCGCTTCTTCTTTTATTCTCTTAATTAATTTCATGCTCGTTAATATGTCTAAATTAGAATCAATTAAAATATCTCTTTGCTTAAAAACATTAATTGGTGTATCATTCAACACAATTTCACCATCATTCATAACAATAACTCGATCAGCAAATAATGCTTCTTGTAGATTATGAGTTATAGAAATAATTGTCTTATAGCCCTTTAGTTGATTCATCATTGCCGTCACTTCGCGTACTCCTTTAGGATCAAGCATTGAAGTTGCTTCATCAAAAATGATTACTTCGGGGTGACACGCTAAAACACCAGCAATTGCTACTCGTTGCTTTTCTCCACCAGATAAATTTTCTGGATTATATTCTAAAAAAGAACTCATGTTTGTCAATTGCGCATATTTTTCGATACGGTCAAGCATCTCTTCGCGTTCAATTTGACGATTTTCTAAACCAAAAGCAATATCATCTTTGACTGTTACTCCAACAAATTGATTGTCAGGATTTTGGAAGACAATTCCCACATTGTGACGGACTTCATCAATCGTTTTTTCATTAATCAGTACTCCATTAATAGATATCTCGCCACTTTTCGCTGCCAATAGTCCTACTATTAACTTCGCAAGTGTTGATTTGCCACTTCCATTGTGTCCCAAAATGCAAACAAATTCCCCTTTTTCAATTGACAGAGAAATATTTTTAATGGCTACATCTTTTTTTGTATATTGAAAGTTTAAATTCTTTATTTCGATTATGTTCATATCTTGCTCCTAAGATATAATTTCTATATCACTTGTTACCATTTTTACAATGATTCCATTGGTACAAACAATTGGTGTATGAAATAAATGGTTCATGCGCATGCGCATACAATCATGATTCTTGCAGCTAGCATCAATCATTTTTATTTCATCTTCGGTAATGGATATCGTATTATAAAAATCTTCTTGAAAGAGATACTGATAACTCACGCTTTGACCATCAACAGTAACGACTACAATTCCTTCTATACCCTTCACTGCGACAATCGTCTCTGATGAAGTGAGAGGCGCTTGGTAAATAACATCGTTTTGGTATAGGATTTGAACATCTACATCTTTTCCTATGGTTTTTCTTGCAATATAGAGAACATAAAAAGATATCGATACAATTGTTACGAGAATAATAATTAGATAATCAAGTTTTTTCATAGTGACCTCTATTAACATATTATTTTATCATTTTTCTCATTGATATGCAAATGATTTCACCTATTGATCCTATCTGAACTCATAATATAACAAATAAAAAAAGCCCAAGAATGGACTTTTTAATCAAAATAAACTACAGGCTATACAAAACAATAAGCCCACAGCACAAATTAAAATATAGAAACGAATCCTTTTTTCTTCTGCGGTTTTTAATTGATTCATCACAGCCTCCTTAATCTTGTTATACTTATATAACAATTAAGGGGGCTTTTTTTATTGGCTTTTTTTATTCATTTCTCAATGCATCGACTGGTGACTGATAAGCAGCAATAAT
>Ga0265295_1006051_pt1 | contig 14902 bp, 12 predicted proteins | sample Munlansysbiofilm_FD_192503 | JGI IMG/M metagenome (GOLD analysis project Ga0265295, IMG submission 192503) | Leachate microbial communities from a municipal landfill in Southern Ontario, Canada - Methane capture system biofilm | ecosystem: Engineered > Solid waste > Landfill > Unclassified ... | reverse complement strand
AAGCTCTGGCTACACACACATCAGTACGTTCTCTCTCGTTCACTGGTGCAGTATCTACCGGGATCAGGGTTGCCGAGCTTGCTGCTCCTACCTTAAAAAAAATGGTCCTGGAACTTGGAGGGAGTGATGCTATGATTGTCTGTACTGATGCTGACCTTGATGCAGCTGCAAAGGGTGCGGTATTGGGGCGGTTCTTCAACTGTGGCCAGACATGTACAGCAATAAAAAGAGTATTTGTAGATGCTACTATTGCCCGGCCATTTATACGGAGGGTAGAAGAACTGACCGGCTCGCTCCGGCTAGGAAATGGTCTTGAAAAAGGGGTTGACATGGGCCCGGTCCACACCGCCGCCCAGCGTGAGCATATCCATTCTCTGGTTCAGGAAACGGTTGATGGTGGAATGGCAACTGTGCTCGCCGGGGGGTCAGTGCCTGATGATCCTCAGTATTCTTCAGGAACGTTTTATCATCCGACTATTCTGACTGACGTTGATTCTGATGCTCCGGTTATGAAAGAAGAGGTGTTTGGCCCGGTGCTCCCAATAACCAGTTTTGACACCCTTGATGAAGCAATAAGTCTTGCCAATGCAACACGGTTTGGTCTGGGCTCTTCTATCTGGACTCATGATATGCGGACAATATCCCGGGCAATTGGCGATCTAAAAGTTGGTATGGTCTGGGTAAACCAGCACCTTCGAATCCCCCCTGAGGTTCCTTTTGGCGGTACGAAATGTTCCGGTATCGGGCGGGAGAACGGACGATATGCCCTTCTTCATTACCTGGAAGAAAAAACCATTCTTATTAACCCCTGAATACTATGAATCAAAGACAAGTCGGAGTTCATGTATCCATTGCAGGATCACTTCCCGGGGCCTTTGACCGGGCACACGAACGGGGATGTGACTGCTTTCAGATCTTCACGAAAAACCCACGGGGCTGGCAGGCAAAACCAATTGAACAGCCTATTGCTGAGGCATTTTCAAAATCCATGCAGCAGTATGCACCGGGCCTTATATTTGCCCACATTTCTTACCTTCCCAATCTTGCCGGGGAAAAGCCGGAAATGTATAAAAAGTCAGTGGATGCCCTGGGCAGCGAACTTGAGCGGTGCAGAATATTGCATATTCCTTATCTGGTTACGCATCTTGGCCATGCAGATAGTCCGGCTGCCGGGAGAGTACGGGTTGCACAGGCCATAGAGACGGCTTTTGCTGATGCCTCGGGAGATACCATGCTTCTTCTTGAAAATACCGCCGGGGAAAAGCACTCTGTCGGGAGTACCATTGAAGACATTGCAGATGTGTATGGGCAGTGTCATGACACCTCGAGGATTGGAATCTGCTTTGATACCTGTCATGCGTTTGCTGCCGGGTATGATCTTCGCGATGAGCATTCGGTTGGAATCATTACTGACATGATTGAGGACTCAATTGGCCTTTCCCGGATCCATCTCATCCATTTAAATGATGCAAAAGGGGATTTGGGAAGCGGGCTTGATAGGCATGAACACATTGGTCTAGGCTCCCTGGGAGAGGAAGGGATCCGGGCCGTTCTTCATCATGATGGATTTCGCAATATCCCGTGTATTTGCGAGACACCGGTTGATGATCGGCGCGGCGATATTGAAAATATTGATGCTGTCAGAAGATTGATGAACCCTGTTTCTGGTGCAAAAGTCTGCAAACTATAGAAATTTACAAAAAAATATTCAAATCCTGTGATAAAATTCTGTTGTCGTCTCTTTACTCTTTCATGTCATCAAAAGGGGATTACATTTGAAATATCTAAAATATTCTGACTTTTAACGAGAACCTTATAGGGTGCTTTGCATATACGTAAAGATACGAAATTCTTCGGATTCATGGTATCTTCATGGTTCGAAGATGGGGATTTAGGTGTTTTTGATGTCAGGAAAATTATTCCGGTACCTGGGATCTCTCATCCTGGTTGTCCTTATCATTGGTAGTATATCGGTAGTAGCACAGCCGATTACCGCTCCCGCGACGATAACATCGCCGGGGATGTACGAACTGACTGCTGATGCCAGGGGCATTACTGATGTGTATGGTATCACGATAGAATCATCAGATGTCGTGCTTGATGGTCAGGGCCATTTTCTGGGTGGAGATGAGCGTGACAAATCAGTTGGGGTGTATGTCAACAAGTATGGTAGCTCGATAACAAATGTTTCCGTAAAAAACCTCAAACTTGAGGACTGGAACTCTGCAGTCGGGTACAAGTACGTCAAAGGGTCAGAAGGTGACACCAACAGGATGTCAAACCTTGACATTATTGGCTGCCCGACCGGCATTCATATTGAGTACTCTGATGTGATAACAATTGTTGACAACATGGTCAGGGATTGTTCAAAGGCAATTACGATTGAGCAAAACTCAAACAAGATCTCGGTTGATAAAAATATCCTGAAAAATAACGGGGTCGGGGTAATCGTACTGAATACTGCTGATGTTAACCTGAATGAAAATAACATCAACTCCTGTGAGGTGTATGGAGTTCAGATCACCGATTCATCGAGATTTGTGATGACAAAGAACGGAATTAGTGACAATAAATATGCAGCCCTTCAGATTGAAAACTCCGTAGATTCTGTCATTACCGATAATAACTTTTCAAAGACTACAACCGGGCCGGTTTTGGTAGTTGGAAATGGAGTTCGGGGAGCAAAGATTTATAACAACTACTTTGGAAGTGTCAACAACATATTAGTTGATGAAATAAGTAGTGATATTGTCTGGAATACCACGCTTGAAGTCGGTGTCAATATTTTGGGCGGCCCATATAAAGGTGGAAATTACTGGGGTTCAGCTCCCGGGCTATCCGGATTTTCAGATGAGGTCGTTGATGAAGATGGATTTGGTATCGGTGACAAACCGTTTGAAATCAATGCCTATAATATCGATTACCTCCCCCTGACGAATACTGATAAGAACTATCCTGCTCCAACCCCGACACCTGAAGAACCTGTAGTTGCAGAGTCAGAAGAGGAAATAATTCCCGATACAAATGAGACCCAGTCCGGCGTTCAGAATAATACTACGATCAATATCAGTGAAACTGAAGAACCAGCTCCGTTACCTGAATCTGCCCAAGTGAATACAACGGGTGAGGATATTCCAGGCAACTTAACAAGCACTGATTCTGACGCTCTCCCACCAATTTCAGTTCAAAATGAATACAATGGTGATGAATCTGTATTTTCAGCCCTGAACTCTTCAATAGTCCAGGTAAAAGATGAAAATGGCAGCATCATTGAGAATGAAACAAACCAGAATATTTCCACAGTTCCCCCTTCTCCGGTAAAAAACGGGTATCTGCTCTTTACCGGACTTAATCCCGGCAACCAGGTAGTTCTCGTTACCAGTGCACAAAATGAGGTGGTTCTTGATGGAGTTCTGACACCAAGCCTTTCAGTTCCGGTTCCAGCAGATCTGCCTTTATATACTTCCTGGAAACTTCTGGAACAGAACCAGACGATTGCAAGTGGCACCATTGACCGGTATCCGGCAGCTGATGAGACGGTTGTCATCACCACTGCTGCGGTAGAGAACAGTAGTGAATCAGAGATCTTAAATCCTGTCATTCTTCCCCTGGAGGACCTATCAGTTCTGGTTCTGACAGATGCAAATGAGAGTCAGTCAGTCACTCAGGGAGCGAATGAATCGGCCACCCCCGAAGGGAATAACACGCCCTTCCTTGTCGTTCCACCGGTATTATCATACCTGCCACAAACCGGCGGGGCTGATCTGAATAGCACTGAAACTGTCCCTCTTGTCATGATGAACATGGCTGATGGAAAATCTATTCCGGGATATACCATTACTGCATATGCAGGTCCGGGAGGAGCAATATTCCCTGAAGGAAGTGTTGAGGTTATGGAAAAAGGAAATGTGACATTTGTTTTAACTCCCTATGATGGCCACCAGCTTGATTATCTGTTAATTGATGGTTCCACAGTCGGGTCTGAATTAGAATATCAGTTTATAAACGTCACCAGGGATCATACAATTATTGCAGGATTTGCGTAGATATCCCTTTTTTCATGTCCAGACCGCTATCTTTTTCTTTCGGAATGAAGACCAAATAACTTATTAAACCCCTAAATGATACGCCCTTCCAGTTACATCTTTATCAGTTATCAGCACCTTATTACTAGTATGAACGCCATCTCCCGGCATCGATACCTGATGGTGTTTATCCTTGTTTTGGTCGGTTTTTCATCAATTCAGGCTTGTTTTGCTGATACTATGCCAGTATCCGAAACAGACATGATCACTCCCGTTGTCACTGCACCTGTTCTTCAGGATGATACCACAACAAAAGCAACCATTGCACCAATTCATACAAAAGAACCTGAGGTAAAACCTCCGGTAGAAAACCCAAGGCCGGGACCTACGACAATGCAGACTCCGGTGCAAAGTCCTACTCCTCGTCCGCCCGGAACGACAACACCGGGGGCTAGCCCAACTCCAACTCCTTCTCAAACCTCTACAGATATTGGGAATAATGAGACCGCTGAAACATACTATCAGTTGGGCCTGGGTTATGAAAACGTAGGAAACTGTCAGGCCGCACAAATTGAGTTTGATAAAGCGATTGCACGAGATCCCTATTATGTTGATGCATGGTATCACCGGGGGGTCTGCTATGAAAAGCAGGGGATGTATGATGAAGCATATGACTCATACCGGTTCCTGCTTACTATCGATCCCGGATATTTTTCTTCACATAAAAATATTACAAAGCCCCTGGTAAATTCAAACATTACTTCCGAAGATTTCCTCCGTTTTCCTGGCGGTGATGTGCCTTTTACGGAAAATCCGCTCTTTTGGATCCTTATTGGAACCGGGCTGGGAGGCCTTATTATCAGTGGGCTGGTTATTTATCATATACGAAGGCGACCGGTTTCAAAAGATAGGCCGGTGCTATCCAGGCAGTCATCCGGCCCTGTATCAGACCAGGATCTTGCAAAGATTGCAGACCAGATATCTCTTTACTATCATGGAGATAGATCTATCTGCATACAGGTACTCAAACTTGCGATTGAAATTGCACGGGAAGGAAGGGAAGGGAAGTCAATCGGGACGGCTTTTGTCCTTGGTGACAGCGATGCAGTGCTCGAGCGGTCACGCCAGCTGATACTAAACCCGGTTGCCGGTCATTCTGTGTGTGAAAGAAACATTAACAATCATAACATGCGGGAGAATGTCAAGGAATTGTCCCTGCTGGATGGCGCATTTGTTATACGGGAAGATGGAACGGTTGAGGCAGCGGGCAGATATATCTCGATTGACACCAGCAATGTTCGACTCTCAAAAGGATTTGGCACCCGGCATGTATCTGTCGCGGCAATTACACAGGAGACAAAAGCAATTGGTATCGTCGTCTCTGAAAGTGGTGGACAGGTACGAATTATGGCACAAGGCCGGATTATCTTCGAAACCAGTTAAAAAAGTTAAAATGAAATTTCAGGTCTTTTGGTGATCTCTTCTTCAAACTCCAGGTACTGCAGCTTTGAAAGACCGGAAAACCGTGCTACCATATTTGAGGGAATGGTATCAACCATGGTGTTAAACTGCTCTGCAATATTGTTACAGGTGTATCTCTGACGTGCAATCTCATCTTCAACACCTTTTACCGCACCCATCAGTTCAGAGACCGTTGTCTGAGTCTTCAGGTCAGGATAGTTCTCCATGACCGCCAGCAGCCTGCCTAATATCGTTCGTGATTCAGCTTCAAGACCAGCGATATCTCCGGCACCTGCCGAACCGACTGAAGCCCGCATTTCTGTAACCCGCTCAAAGGTCTCTTTTTCGAAGGCTGCATAACTTTTCACAGCACCGAGCAGCTGGTCAATCATGTCAAGCCGCTTTTTCAGTGCAACTCTTATCTGACCAAGGGTTGCCTCATACGAATTTTTAAGTGCATAAAACCGGTTGTATAATGAGATGAACCAGACTACAATGCCTGCAAGGGCCAGGATCACTACTCCGGCCAGAATCAATTCTATCATGGGTATTCCTACAACTTATTGACTCAGCACATGAATAAATTCCTCCTTTAAGCGGTCTTGTCAATAGGCAAAGAGTCATTCAGCTATTCTATAAACATATTCAATGCATATCTGAGCTGAAACATAACAGAAATAAAAAAGTCCCTGCATGATGCACTTCCTTGCCGGCAGGGATGAGCAGGAAATAATATGGATATTCTTCCGGTTGCAACAAGTATTGGCACACTTTTTATCCTGATCGGGGTAGGTTTTGCTTCATATCGCCTGGGATATATAACCCGGAGCGGAGCATCCGGACTCTCGTCTCTCCTGGTCAATGTATCTATCCCCTGCCTTATCCTGGAGAGTATGCAGATTCAGCTCTCTGAAGGGCTGATATATTCAATGGAGATGATTGCAGTCATCGAAATGGTGGTTTATGCAGTCTCTTTCTTGTTCGCAATTGCTGTACCTTATTTCCTTTTCGGATCTCCCTTTGAAACCGGGGTTCTGCGGTTCATGCTGATCTTTTCAAATATCGGGTTTATGGGTTACCCGATTGCATATGCCATATACGGGCCGGAATCTGTGTTTTATGTCACCTTGGTTAATCTTCCGTTCGGTTTTCTGGTGTTTACGGTTGGGGTATTTCTGCTCCGTCCTGATCTTGCCAGTCACCCTGACTTGAAACGGATTGTGACTCCCGGTCTTATTGCATCAGTATTTGGTCTCTTTCTCCTTGGGACCGGTATTACTTTTCCTTCTCCCCTGAACGAATCAATTTCACTTCTTGGATCAATCACTACTCCTCTTGCTATGATTGTCATTGGAACTTTTCTTGCCCCGCTTCCCTTCCTTGCCATGATATCTGATATGCGGATCTGGGTTATTTCATCCATCCGGCTTTTAATCATCCCGGCTATAGTATTTGCAATTATCTCGCCCTTTATCACTGATCCCCTGCTCCTTGGTATTCCCGTCCTTTTGGCAGCAATGCCGGTTGCTGCAAATACCGTTCTGCTCTCAGAGGAGTATGGAGTGAATGCAGAACTTGCCTCAAAAGGGGTGTTTATATCAACCCTTTTATCCCTGGTCACGATTCCGGTAATTGGTCTTTTTCTCCTTCCCTGATATCCTGAATGTTCATATAGCAGGTGATCATACAAGATTTCACAGGAAGCACGATGGGAAGCACTGTTTATCTTGCAAGAATGCGTGTACGCAGTCCGGAAGAGAATAATTGTGTCAAAATAGCAAAACTCTGCGGAGCAGCCGGTCTGCCGGATATCATAAAAGAAGGGGATTTAACTGCAATAAAACTGCATTTTGGAGAACTGGGAAATGATACATATATAAAACCGGTCTTTGTCAGGCAGGTCGTGGAATCTATCCGAAAACTGTCAGGAAAACCATTTCTCACCGACACAAATACCATGTATATTGGTTCCCGGCACAATGCAGCTGATCATCTGACTACTGCCATCAGGCATGGGTTTGCCTATGCGGTTGTTGATGCTCCGGTCATCATAGCTGACGGCCTTGCCGGAAATAGTTATGGTGAAGTTGCTATACCGGGGAACCATTTCACCTCTGTAAAGATTGCACAGGACATTCTGGATGCAGATGCGATGATTGTCCTGACCCATGTTAAGGGACATGCTCTTGCAGGGTTTGGGGGTGCAATAAAAAACCTGGCCATGGGATGTGCACCACCTATGGGAAAACGCGACCAGCACCAGGGGATGCAGGCTGAGGTTTCAGAGGAAGAGTGTGTGGCATGCGGGTATTGTGTGCCTCAGTGTCCATTTGGAGCGATTCACATGGAAAAGAAAGCAATTGTTGACAAGTCAGTCTGCTATGGGTGCTCTGCCTGTCTGCAGGTATGTCCTGAGCATGCGATATCATTTAACTGGGAACGGGACGTGCCACAATTTCTGGAGCGGATGGCAGAGTATGCACTGGGAGCGGTTTCAGGAAAGCAGGAAAATATTTTGTACATAAGTTTTCTCACGAATATAACGCCTGATTGTGACTGTGTTCCCTGGAGCGATTCTCCGATTGTGCCTGATATTGGTTTTCTTGCATCGGTCGATCCGGTGGCGATCGACGCTGCTGCTCTGGATCTGATAAACCAGGAACAGGGTCTTATGTGTTCTTCGCTCCACTGTCATCATGAGCCTGGGGAGGATAAATTTACCGGTGTCTGGGAAAAGGTAGGAGGATACCACCAGATAGAGTATGGTCAGGTCATTGGTCTTGGCTCTCGTGATTACATCCTTGTTGAAATATAAGTGGCATAAATGATGAGAGGAAAAGATGCACTTCATTCAAAGATCTGATAACAACAGATAAATGAGGTGGGGATAGTACTACAAAGATAGAATATGGGAATCCCTGAGATAGATCAGATTAAAAAAAGTGAGCAGGAAGCTGCTGATCTGATCGAAGCAGCACGGCACAGAAAGAAACTGGTCATTGAAGAAGCAGAGCGTGAGGGAGAAGGCCTGATTGCTCTTCGGCTTTCTGATGCTGAAAAAAGGTTGCGGGACGAGAAAGAAAAAGCAGAACAACAGGTATCAGAGGAGCGAAGTCTGCTTATGGAAAAGGCCGGGGACGAGGCACAGCACCTTATGGAAACGGCTCTTTTAAAAAAGAATGCTGCAACTCAGCGTCTGGTCAGGCTGATAACCGGGGAGGATCATGTTTTATCCAGCCCGGATGAATAGTGTCGTCATCGGTCTGCACCGCCGGTGGCTTTTGGATGTAACCTCTGCCCTTCAGCAGCAGGGAGAACTGGAAGTAATCGATCTGAAAAAGGCGACCGTTGAAGATATTCCTCTCTCCTCCCTTGAAGTCCCTCGCGGAGAGATTGAGAAAATAATCAGTCTCCAGTTCAGAACTGACCGGATAACTGAGATTTTGCAGCCTTATTCGGTGACAACCGGCGCGAATCTAAAATCTTTTCTCACTCCACCGGATCGGATCCTGCCTCCTGCACATCGTGGCTCCCTTGATCAGATCTTTCAAAATACAGAAGAACTGCTGGCATCTGCAGAATCAGTGCCTGGTACCTATGAAAACCTGAAGAAAAACCGGGAATTACAGCAGGCGTCGCAGGAGAGGATAGATAACTTAAATCGTCTTGTGGGTATGGATGTTGAGACATCCTATCTTTTACCTGCTCCATTTACTCATTCTGTTGCCGGATGGATAAAAGCGGAATCATTGCCTCTCATCCAGTCATGGCATTCGGAGGAAGGTTCTGAAGAGATATTCCTATCCACTGAAAAAAGTGATCCTGATATTGTGGTCTTTTGCATTGGGACCGCAGAGAAAAAGGAAGTACTTGAAGAGCTCACCCATAATTCCTGGTTCTTCAGAATAACGTTTCCTGATTCGTATACCGGCCTTCCCTCTCATATGGTCATCCAGGAACAGGAATTGCTGGAGCAGTATAAAAGGGAAGAACAAAAGTTGCTTGAAACCCTTTCTGCGGATGCGGGTGAATATTTCTCCGCCTTACGGGCAGCCCGTGAAGAACTGACCATCTGGCGGGACCGGCTCGATATCTCAAGAAATTTTGGATCAACCCGGGATGTTATCTATCTACACGGATGGGTCAGGCAAAAAGATACAGACCGGCTTTCCTCTCTCCTGAGCCAGGTTACCACGAAAGAGTTTTTCCTCTTTTCAAAACCTGCACAGCGGGAAGATGATGTTCCGGTCAGATATGACAATCCAAAGTGGCTTGCACCCTTTGAGCTGTTAACCACCACGTTTTCGCGCCCGAGATATGATGAGATAGATCCGACACCGTTTTTTGCACCGGCATATCTGCTTTTTTTTGGGATGATGCTGGGCGATGCCGGGTATGGTCTCATTATTGCACTGGTCGGGTGGCTTTTGTACCGGGGACCGGGGAAAAATGATTCCGGATTTCGGGATATGAGTTATATCCTTCTCTGTTCGGGTATTGCTGATGTCATACTGGGAGCATTGCAGGGAGGCTGGTTTGGAGATCTTCTCCCCCGGTTTTTCAACATTACCCCCCCTTTCGTTTTAATTGAACCATTAAACCAACCTATTCTCTTATTCCAGATAGCCCTTATCATCGGGACAATTCATATCAATCTTGGAATAATCCTGGGGCTGTGGCAGAACATCCGTGCCCGGATGTACCGGACCGCTTTCCTGGAGCAGGGTGTCTGGTTTATTATTCAGCCTGCAGCAGCAATCCTGCTCATTGATTTTTTTGGCTGGATGGCGTTATCAGACCTGGTTCTCAATCTTGCACTGGCAGGGGCAGTGTTTGGGGTTGCTGTCTTGTTTTTGAATAAAGGGCCGATGGGATTTTTCAGCCTGACCGGGTTTTTAGGCGACTGGCTTTCCTATGTCAGAATCCTTGCCCTTGCCCTTGCTACCGGAGGAATTGCTATGACAATAAATATTCTATCTGAAATGATAGCATCTGTTCATCCACTTATGATTATCCCGGCGATATTCTTTTGTATTGCCGGCCAGCTCTTTAACCTTGCAATTCAGACTCTGGGAAGTATTATTCATGCCCTGCGTCTGCACTACATCGAGTTCTTTGGCAAGTTTTACTCTGGTGGCGGAAAGGAATTTGTTCCCTTCAAAGAGAACCGTATTTATACAAGCGAAAAAAGAGAGGAGATAGTATGACAATCGGAACCGGTGCAGTCCTGATGGCAATCGGAGCGGGAATTGCTGTTGGCTGTTCTGCAATTGGATCAGGAATCGGTGTGGGGATTGTTGGTTCTGCAGCATCTGGCGTTATATCAGAACGGCCTGAAAAATTTGGTATGGCCCTCGTGTTCACGGCCATTCCCCAGACGCAGGCAATATACGGACTTCTCATTGCGATACTTATCCTTCAGTCCGGAGGGTTTTTGGGAGGCACAGCCGGTGATATCCCGACTCCTGTAGGTCTTGTCGCAATCGCCGCTGGTCTTGCGGTAGGTCTTGCCGGATTTTCAGCTATAGGGCAAGGAATAGCGGCAGCATCAGGGGTTGCAAACACGGCAGAAAAACCTGAAATGTTTGGGAGAGGGGTAGTTTTCTCTGCAGTCTGTGAAACGCAGGCAATATACGGGCTTCTTATTGCGGTCCTTATGCTGGCCCTGACCGGGATTTTATCAGCCGACTTTTCAGTAGAGCTTCCGGTAGCAATAGGCCTTATTGGTGCAGGACTTGCGGTAGGTCTTGCCGGGTTTTCGGCGATTGGTCAGGGTATAACCTGTTCGAGTGGTATTGCTGCAACCGCACGAAATCCCGAAGCTATCGGGAGAAGTCTGGTATTTGCTGCAATGTCAGAGACTTTTGCAATATTTGGTCTGCTTATAGCCATCCTGATCCTCTTTGGACTGGGACTCTTTAGTGGATAATTTCGGACGAAATATGTCTGTTGATGTAATTATCAGTCGGATCCGGGAAGAAGCTGAAAAAGAAGTGCAGGCGGTCAGGACAGAAGAAGCGAGTGTTCTTACCAGCATTCGCTCAAAGGCCCAGCAGAAGGCGGAAGATATCTACAATCGCCGGGTAGCAGAGGGGATGAGGGAAATCAGGCAGAATAGTGCCAGTCATCAGTCCAAAGCCCGGATAGAAGCTAAGCGAAAGGTCAGGGAGGTAAAAGAAGAACTCATCAGGGAGTGTTTTTCAGAGGTGTCCGGGTATCTGAATACGATCCGTGGGCGTCCTGAATACCCTGTTCTTCTGAAAAACCTGCTTTTGGAATGTGCACAAAACCTGGGGTCTTCCGATGTGCGTGTGCAGGTTCATTCAGATGACCGACTCCTTGCAGAGGATCTTATCCAGGCAATCAATTTGGAGGGATTTTCCCTTCATCTTTCAGACGCTGTGATACAGACTGCCGGGGGTGTTGTCTGCGAGCGTGTTTCTGACAAGATCATTATAGATAATACCGTTGAAACGCGTTCTGCACGAATGAAGCGAGAGATGATTGTAGCAGCATCTGAAACACTGCTGCAGAATGGTGAACCCTGATGGAAATATCTGGCCTGAGTTCCCTTCTTGATGCAGGTTCTCCTTACGTTACTGAACTCACTGCCGGCATTCTTATCATCGTTTTTGTGCTTCTTTTTCTGGCACTGCTGAGTACTGCAGGATATTTTCCGGTCCTCCTTGCAATAACCTCATATACCCCCGTTATTGCAAGACTCAAGGCAAAAGGTGTCCCGTTTATAGAATCTGATCCGGTCCTGGATCTTATGCAGAGTGGTTCAGTTCCGGATTGTATCAGCAGACTGAAAGGTTTTGGATATCTGGGAAGAGTTTCGCCTGAATGCACCCCTGACCAGGCGGAAGAAGAACTACTTGTTTCCTGGTATGATGAAGTCAGTGTGCTCAGGTCACAGGCACCACAGGATGCCTGGCTTTTTTTTGATGCTGTCCTTTTCTTTCAGGAAAGAGCAAAAGTAAAACGGATTATCAGGCTCGTGCATATGGGCCAGGCGAACCACATCCCTGACGAGCCACTTCTTTGGCCTGATGGTTTTACTCCTGACCTTGCCGCAAAAATTGCGAATGCCCACGACATGGGTGAATGCGTCAGACTCTTTCATGAAACCAGGTACGGAGAGTCACTTAGCCGTTCACTCCCCCTGTATGAGAAAGAAAAGTCGTTTTTTTACCTGGACCATGCTCTTGACTGCGAAGGGTTTTCTGAGCTTTTTAGTCAGGCATCCATGGTGCAGACATATCTTGCCTCCCCATACCGGGATTTTATTTCAGTTCTGATTGATATACAGAATGTCCGGACCCTTATCCGGGCAAAACATGCTGGCTGGAACCAGGAAGATGCTTCTTTATGTCTTATCGAAGGAGGTCTTGAACTGCCATTCTGGAGACTGGTGCAGATCAATGAGATGATGAGTCTGCCTGATGTTGTAAGGCAGCTTACCGGAACCTGTTTTGATTCGATGTTATCTCCGCTCCTCCGCACGTACCCGTCGACAGACAGCATGCTCCAGATAGATCTGGCACTTGACCGGCACCTTCTGGATACCATATCACGCCTGTCTATGGAGTACTATCATACCGGAGGGCCCCTGCTCTGGTACGTCGTTGCAAAGGAATTTGAACTTCGAAATATCCGGATCATCCTGTCTGGGATCTATGAAGGGTACTCTTCTGAACAGATCTTTCAGATGCTGGTTACTGAGCCGGGGGGCACATGAAGGTTGCAGTGCTCGCTTCCCGCAGAATTGCGCAGGGTTTTCTTCTGGGGGGCATCCATGAGGCTTTTATCTGTGAGACTGAAGAGGAAGCAAAAAATGCATTTAAACACTGTATGGATCAGCAGGATATTGGCATTGTCCTTATAAGCAGGATCGTTTCTGAACTGATACCAGGCAGCATTCAGGAGGCAAAAAAATCCCCGTGTATGATCCCGGTGATTTCAATCATTCCTGATGTCCCGAAGCCCAGGGAAGTCTGTGGAGAATGAGGGCGATTTGTTGGAGATGCCATGTCGATGGGTATGAATAATAAAAGTGATGAGATGAGCGAGACTCGAAATCCAGGCAATGGAGTAATCATCCGGGTGACAGGGCCTGTTGTTGAAGCCAATGGAATGGCTGGAAGCCGGATGTATGAATCGGTCAGGGTTGGAAATGCCGGATTAATCGGTGAGATTATCATCCTTGAAGGTGACCGGGCGACCATCCAGGTCTATGAAGAGACGATAGGGGTTGTCCCTGGTGAGCCGGTTGTCCGGACCTATCTTCCCCTCTCGGTTGAGCTGGGCCCTGGCCTTATCGGAACCATGTATGATGGTATCCAGCGGCCTCTTGAAGAGATCCGTCGGCAGAGTGGGGATTTGATTGAGCGTGGTTCTTCTGCCCCGGCTCTTGACCGGACAAAAAAATACCGGTTTCATCCCCTCCTGAAAATTGGTGATGCGGTTCGGGGTGGCGACCGGCTCGGGTGTGTTCGTGAGTCTGTATCCGTGAACCATTACATCCTCGTCCCCCCTGGGATGAATGGAATCCTTATTTCCCTTGTTCTTCAGGGAGAGTATACCGTTACTGATACCATCGCCGTCATTGAAGAAGGAACTGAAAAGAAGTCTTTGACCATGATCCAGCGCTGGCCGGTTCGTGATCCACGCCCGGTTCTGAACCGGCTCGACCCGATAGAGCCTCTGATCACTGGTCAGCGGATAATTGACACCCTGTTTCCTCTCGCTCGTGGGGGGACTGCAGCTATTCCCGGTCCTTTTGGTTCAGGAAAAACCGTGGTGCAGCAGCAGCTGGCTAAGTGGGTAAATGCGGATATCATCGTCTATATCGGATGTGGAGAGCGGGGGAATGAGATGGCAGATGTTCTGGAACAGTTCCCCAAACTTAAAGACCCACGAACTGGTCAGGCCCTCAGCAGTCGTATGGTACTTATCGCAAATACGAGTAATATGCCAGTTGCAGCACGGGAAGCTTCAGTATATACGGGGATTACCATTGCGGAGTACTACCGGGACATGGGGTACCATGTAGCCCTGATGGCTGATTCTACTTCCCGGTGGGCTGAAGCCATGAGAGAAATATCTGGAAGACTTGAGGAGATGCCAGGAGAAGAAGGATATCCTGCATATTTGAGTTCACGACTTGCTGACTTTTATGAACGTGCCGGCCGGGTGTCTTTGCTTGGTTCTGGCGGTCATGAAGGTTCAATATCAGTAATAGGGGCGGTATCCCCACCCGGGGGAGATTTTTCAGAACCAGTCACCCAGAACACCCTTCGAATAGTTAAGGTCTTCTGGGCTCTTGATGCAGATCTGGCATATCAGCGGCACTTTCCGGCGATCAACTGGCTTATGTCCTATTCCCTGTACAGTAAAACAGCAGGAACCTGGTG
>Ga0265295_1006050_pt1 | contig 14902 bp, 14 predicted proteins | sample Munlansysbiofilm_FD_192503 | JGI IMG/M metagenome (GOLD analysis project Ga0265295, IMG submission 192503) | Leachate microbial communities from a municipal landfill in Southern Ontario, Canada - Methane capture system biofilm | ecosystem: Engineered > Solid waste > Landfill > Unclassified ... | reverse complement strand
GGGATGGGGAGACAAGGGGATGGGGAGACAAGGGGACGGGGGGACACGGGGATGGGGGTAAATTTCTAACTACCTGATTCCTAAAGCTTAACGGGGAACCTATCTGCCCTAACTCCGAACCGAGTACCCAAATCCCAGAACATCCTACTTCTCACTTCCTACTTTTTACTTTTCTCTTCCTCGACAATTCAGACCTAACAGGTTGCCTTCGACTCGGCTCAGGCACCGGAAAACCTGTTTGGACCGGATTACTCAACAAATCCCGCTCCGCCTTAGGCGGGCGGACAGGCCACAAATCAACAAAACACCCACCGATCACTCATCACCGATCACTGATAACTGATCACCCCTCACGTCTGATTAAGGCACTACAGGAAATGGCAGTTCACCTGGTTTCGCTGGTTTTTCGTGCATGGACACTATGTTTGTCACCACATAGGTGCTCATTCCCCGCCAGGGTAAGGCATGTAAATATTCCTTGTAGCGCAGTTCCACAAATTTACCTCCCTGCAACTCAAGTATTTTCGCGATACTATCGTTAACTACACTAAACTCAAATTCATTGCTCTGCATAGCGCCTGCTGTTTCCGTTTTGAAACCCTCCTGAATCAATCTTCCTTCCCAGGTTTTAAAAACATAACCTTTACGAACAAAAAAGTTCAGGGTGCCGGCTTTAACCCCTTCCCCAAACACAAAATAGTATCGCCACCACATAAGTATTCCCAATAATATCGCTACAACCAGCAGGGTAACTACCCATATTTTTCTTTTCATGATCGATAAAGGATTTGTGTTGGTAAATTTAAAGAAATAAAGTTTATGACCCTCAGTTACCGGAAATTTTTTTTCTATTAAATTAGTCTTCCTTTCCGGGAATAATAGTCATGACCGGAATATCCGAGCAACGGATAAATTCCTGGGCCTGTGAGTCCACAAAAAAGTCAACGAAAGCCGGTCCGCGCTGGGTCATAATAATAATCAGGTCAATGTCGCCAACAGAGGTGGCATATTTTAACAGATCATTTACCAGGGTTTTATCTTCGGTTACGGGTTCAATTTCTGTTTTTTCACAGGGAATGTCTGCTTTTTTTATTTTCGCCTCGGCTTTAGCCATATGTTCGGCCGTTTCCTTTTTCTCCTGAGCAGCAGCCAAATCGGGAAGTGCGGAAACCAACCGAATACCGGAGTCATATATTTTCGCCAACTTTATAGCCCAATTGATCTTTTGGGTAGTTTCGGCATGCTGATCAAAAGGAAGCATGATCTGTCGCAAGCCCTCATAGTGAGCATGTCCGCTGATGCTGATAACCGGGCAGGGGGCCAGCCGGATTACCCTCGAAGTATTGGCACCAATTTCTAATATCTCATCTCCTGCAAAGTTACTGCTCCGGGTACCCATTACCACCAGATCAGCGGTGGTTTCTTTTGCTACTGCTGCTATTTCATGGCCAATGCGGCCCTGTTCAAGCCGGATATTTACATCAATTCCTGTCTTCAGGGATAGGTTTACAGCCAGGGCTTCCAGCTTATCGGCCAGCCTGCCAAACAACTCCTTTTTACGGTCATTGCCAAAAATGGCACTCAATATGCTTTGATTTTCAAAAACATACAACAAAGTAATGCGACCTTTTGAGCGTGAAGCCAGGTGAACCGCTTGCTGCAGCGCCTTATCGGTTTGAGCATCAAAATCATATGGAACAAGAATATGCATAAAAAAGGATTTGTCTATCTTTGCAACCTATGGCCGGAAAAATTCGGGCCTAAAGTATAACAAACGAATTATCATTATGGTTAGTATCGGATCATCTGAACTCATATTAAATTCCGACGGTAGTATTTATCATTTACACCTCAGCCCGGGAGAACTGGCACATGACATCATAGTGGTTGGAGATCCGGGAAGAGTGCCGGTGATTTCAGCTTATTTCGATCGAATTGAATTAAAACGCCAAAACCGTGAAATATTTACACATACCGGTTACATAGGGAAAAAACGACTCTCGGTACTTTCCACCGGAATGGGTACCGACAATATTGATATTGTACTCAATGAAATTGATGCGCTCTTCAATGTTGACTTGCAGAAGCGCGTGCCTAAAAAAGAACACACCCCTTTGAATATTATAAGATTGGGTACATCGGGTGCGCTTCAGACGGATATTAAGGTAGATAGCATGGTAGCCTCTACCCATGGAATTGGACTGGATGGTATGCTTTATTATTACCGGGATGCTCCTACGGTAATTGACACAGAACTGACCAAAGCTTTCGTGGATCAGACTTCATGGAATCATGAGTTTCCACGCCCCTATGTTGTTGCCGCTTCTGAACATTTGCTTAAAATAATTGCCCATGATTTTGTCCGGGGAATTACAGCTACAGCGCCCGGATTCTATGGACCGCAGGGGCGGGTATTACGTTTGCCTGCTAAACATACTGATCTTAACCTGGCACTCACCAATTTCAATGCTTCAGGAAAACGGATCATCAACTTTGAAATGGAAACCTCTGCCTTATATGGGCTTGGAAGGTTACTTGGACATCAGACATTGACCGTATGTGCCATTATTGCTAACCGGATAACACAGACTTACAGTAAGGACTATCAGGTAACCATTAAGAAACTGATTGAAACCTTACTCGAAAGGATGGAACGTCTTTAAATCAACCTGCTGATTTCTAACGATCAGCCTATAAAATGTTGATAACTTTTGACGAAACTAACGCCATAATCCCGATTTTTGCATCAAACACTCAAGCATGAGCCAAACATCAGACTTCAATACCGAATTGCAGGCCCTTATCAGCCTGTTGGATGAGCCCGATCAGCAAGCCTTTGCCAAAGTCCGTGAGCATATATTTGTATATGGTTCCGGAGCCGTGCCACTGCTGGAGCAGGCCTGGGAGAATTCATTTGACGAACTGATGCAGCAGCGCATCGAAAATATTATTCACGATATACAACTGGAAAAGTTGTACCAGGATCTGCATACATGGTCAACCTTAACGGATAACGACCCTCTGGAAGGATTCATTCTCTTTACCCGCTACCATTATCCACACCTGGATGCGGCAGAAATGAGAGGCCTGGTATTTCAGCTTAACCGGGATGCCTGGCTGGAGTTAAACAATAACCTTACGCCACTTGAAAAAATCAAAGTACTCAATCATATCTTTTTCGATATTTATCAATTTAAGTGCCTTTCTCATCAAGACATGGAAATACGTCACCTGTTCATCAACAATCTGCTGGAAACGAGAGCGGGAAATTCGCATGCCCTGGGTATGTTGTATTGCCTTATAGCCAGGCAATTGGATTTACCCGTTTATGGATTGGTGTTGCCTGGTGAAAAATTTGTGATGGCATGGGTAAATGAGGCCACAACGCAGATGGATGGCGAAAAGCAGGTCTCCTTTTACATAAATCCCGAAAACAAGGGAGGCGTTTTTACTAAGAATGAAATCATATCCCTGTTCCGGCGGGTCAAAATAAAAATTAAAGATTCAGTTTTTCAGCCTATGAATGATGTGGCCATTATTGATCGCTTTTTTGCCATGCTTGGGTTTTTACACTATCAGGCAGGCGATCCGGAGAAAAACAATGAAATTGAACATCTAAGATCGGCCTTAGCATAACCCTTATTTCCCCTGCCGAGAGACTACATAGCATTATCAGCTATTTTTACTTGCAAGAAATAGTATCAGATCCCGGATATATGTATCTTCAATAATTGTATCATATCTTCGAATCTGCTTAGGCACCTGCCCTTTCAACCCGGCATAAGCCTTTGCCAGAGAAAATTCATTTTGCGGATAATAGACGTAACCTTCATATTCATTTAGTTTCCGGGCCAGGTACTCTTGTTCCGTCTGTCCAGGGGTTGGAATCAATAGGGCAGGATTGCCGGTAACTTCAATATCCATAAGCGTAGAATAGCCTGCCCGACAGACGACCACCGGTCTTGAAGCAAGCAATTTAAAAAGTGCTTCTGCAGGGAGATGACCTACTTCATGCAGGCCATCGGCCAAAGCTACCATTTGAATATTTCCCGGAACACCGCCTACAATCAGACTGCTTAAGCCTGGAAGCGGCAATTGGTCAAGCAGCAATTTTCTAAAAATCCCTCTTTGTGGCTCCGGACCTGAAACAATGGCAATGAGGTCAAAGCTTTGTATAAATGCGTCAGGCAATGGCATGGCTCTAAACCGGCTCAGTGGACCGATAAATTGTGCATTCTCCGGCAATGGCCTGTCGTGGGAAAGTTTCCCCGAAAGGTTGAGCGGACCTTCGTAATCAGGTATCCAGCAGACATCAAATTTTTTAATGAAGAACCTGACCAAAGCAGCCAGCACCGGATTAATCAATCCTGGAAACACCGGCGAAATAATATTGAGCTGATGGGTGATGAAAATGCTGTGAACCTTTGGATGCCATAAGCCATAGCGGTTGTCAGAAATAATGGCATCTATTTTATAATCATTTATCACTTTCTTAATTGTGCGGTGTTCGCGCACAATAGCAAGCACAATACGCCATGCACTAAAAATCAGCTTGAAACCTGCGGGGATGGTACGATGATAGCGAACGTTATAACCTTTGAGCGGGATAATAGTTAGCTGTGGAAATGCCTCATGCAGTATGGTGGCAGGGCCTCCTTCAGCGGCAACAAGAACTCTGGCCCCCTGTTGCAAAAGCAGGTTGATGATGGGAATGCAGCGGGTGGCATGCCCTAAACCCCAATCCAACGGGCTTAAAAGAATAACCGGAGCAGGTTTCACATTATTTTTTTGCAAATATAGGACTATCCGCTTGCAGTAAATATTAGAAAAGTATGTAATTTAGCCTTGCATGAGTTTAACCAACGAACATACCCTACTTCACCAGATAGCCATCACGCTGATTCCGGGCATTGGTGACATCAATGCCCGCAAGCTGATAGCCTTGTCGGGCACTGCGGAAGCGGTTTTTAAAGAATCGCGCAAAGCACTTTCAGCCATTCAAGGTATGTCACGATCAGTGATTGACCCGCTGCTGCATCCGAAACCATTTATGGAACGCGCTCAGGAAGAAATTACTTTTATCCGCAGACACAATATAAAAACCAGCTTCTTCACCGATGTGGATTATCCGGAACGGATGAAACATTGCACCGATAGTCCGGTAATGATATACTGGCTGGGCAATGGCAATCTGAATGCGAAACGCATCATCAGCATTGTAGGTACCCGCAAGGCTACCGATTATGGCAAAACCTTCTGCCAAGGTTTAATTGCCGAACTAAATGAACCGGATTTAGTCGTTGTCAGCGGGCTGGCTTATGGAATAGATACCTGTGCACATAAGGCGGCACTCGACAATGAGCTAAGTACTTTTGGCATTCTGGCGCATGGCCTCGACCGGATATATCCTCCTCTCAACCAAATGCTGGCCAGCAAGATGCTGGATCAAGGCGGTCTGGTGACCGAATTTTTGAATGGCACCAAACCTGACCGTGAAAATTTCCCCAAACGCAACCGCATTATTGCCGGTCTGGCAGATGCCACAGTTGTGATAGAAGCAGGTAAGAAAGGTGGCGCACTGATTACGGCCGACATCGCCAATTCATATAATCGCGATGTGTTTGCGGTACCCGGACGGGTAGGTGATCCTTTATCAGAAGGATGTAATCAGCTTATAAAAACCAACCGTGCTGCGCTGGTACAATCGGCTGCCGACATCCGTTATATTATGAACTGGGATAAAGAAAAGCCCAGACAGGCAGTTCAGCGCAAGCTTTTTGTTCAGCTTAAACCCGAAGAAGAATCACTGGTGCAACTGCTACAACAACACGGGGACTGCAGCATGGACAAGCTCTGCCATGAAACTACCCTGCCTGCCAGTAAAGTAGCCGGTGCTTTACTCAACCTTGAATTTGAAGGGTTGGTGCGCTGTCTGCCCGGCAAAATGTACCGCTTAGTTTGAATCGGGACGTATATATACGCTTCTGCGGAGTAGAATTACAGCGATAAGAAGAGATCCTGCTGCGAAAATAATCAAAAACATACCATCATCACTCAACAGCGTGAAGCGATAGATCCCATGAAAAAATATGGCAGCACCCAAGCCGGTCATGGAATCAACAAACCGGTTGCGCCGCATTTTTCCCATTCCGATAAAAAAGCCCAGAATAATGGAAAATATTACATTCATAAACGGCATGGTAATGAGGAAGATAAGATCGCTATTCCCTCCGGCCATCATAAACATGCCGTAAACAGCATATAATGTGGTAAAGGCCAGGCTCATGGCTGTGGTTTGAATAATGCCTTCTTCCGCACCCAGAAATGAACGGGTTCGGGTAATATCAAAGATTAGTGGCAGAAATTTTGCCGTTTCAATTACAAAGCCCACCACGATAAAGGAATAAAAAAACATTCTTCGTATTCCATGGCTGCCATCCACATTAAACTCTCTGGCCAGCCAGTCCAGGGCAATAACCGGTATGATGATGAGCAGTCCATACACCGCAGACCGCATCAATAAACGATAACCCATGGTAGGATACCCTCTCTTAACCAAAAGCAACAACAGCACAAAAAGAACCGGAGAGATCAATAACAAGAGATAGCGAATGTCCATATTTTGTTTTTTTAAAAAAAAAGAAATAATTTTTCCGACTACTTCTCTGGAGCTATTGCCGGTATTTGTAAGCAAAAGTATAAACTATTATAAACAAAAATACAGTATTTATCTCTCTGAAATGGTATAATGGCTTATTTTGCAAAAATATTCTTCCATCATGACTAAAATAACCCCGGTTAACAATACAAAAAACTTCCGAAACGGCACTGTGGTGCGTTCCACCGGAAGTTGGGTTACGGTGATGGACCCCGATGGTGAAATGGTGGAGTGCAAGTTGAAAGGCAATTTCAGGATACAGGGCATTCGTTCTACCAATCCGGTTGCGGTAGGTGATAAAGTGCAATTCATTACCGATAGTCAGTCTAAAGCGGGCATGGTCACCCGTATTGATCCCCGGCACAATTTCATTATACGTAAAGCTACCCGGCTGTCCAAGCAATCACACATAATAGCAGCCAATATTGATCAGGCTGTGGTTATGGTCACCCTGGCGCAGCCCCGCACTTCCACAGGATTTATCGACCGTTTTCTGGTCACTTCCGAAGCCTACCACATTCCTGCTGCCATTATTTTCAATAAATGCGATCTGTATGATTCCGATCAGATGGAACACCTTGGATGGATGATTGATCTTTACCGCCATCTTGGCTACGCCTGCATCAAAACCTCAGCCATCACCGGTCTTGGGCTTGAAGAAGCCAGGACATTATTCCGTGAAAAGGTGAGTTTACTCAGCGGACATTCCGGAGTGGGCAAGAGCGCACTTATCAATGCCATAGAACCGGGATTGATGAGAAAAACCGGAGACATCTCTGCTTATCATAGCAAGGGCAAACATACGACGACTTTTGCAGAAATGCTTCCCCTGCGCGTTGGAGGTTTTATTATAGATACACCGGGCATTAAGGAGTTCGGACTGGTTCATTTTGACAAGCAGGAGGTTGCAGAGCGCTTTCCGGAAATGCGCAACCTGATGCATCAGTGCCAGTTCAGCAATTGTACCCATGTGCATGAACCCGGATGTGCCGTTAAGAAAGCACTGGAACAAGGCGAAATCGATCCGGGCAGGTATAAAAACTACCTGGGCATACTGAATGACGATTATTTTGAAGAAACCGAGTGGGATTAATTTAATTGAGCAAAGTTAGATAATATGAGGGTGGTGATTCAAAGGGTAAGTTCGGCCGCGGTAAGCAGCGCCGGAAATTCAGAAAATAAAATCGGCAAGGGATTATTGGTATTGCTTGGTGTAGAAACCGGTGATGATGAAAGCGATGTGGAATGGCTGGTTTCCAAAGTGGCCCGTTTACGAATATTTGACGATGAAGCCGGAATAATGAACCTTTCGGTGACAGAAGTTGGCGGAGAAATTATGGTAGTGAGTCAGTTTACGCTACATGCCAGCACCCGTAAAGGAAACCGTCCTGCTTACATCAGGGCAGCTCGCCCGGAACAGGCCATTCCATTGTATGAGCTGTTTGTAAAGCAGATTCAAGAGATCACCGAATGTCCGGTCATTACCGGATATTTTGGTGCCAACATGCAGGTTTCGCTAACAAATGACGGCCCGGTAACCATCATTATCGATTCCAAAAGCAAGGAATAATAAATCCGGTTAAACCAACTTAAAATGAAAGAGATAACCCGAAGCTGGGCATAATCGGAAGTTGATATACTTTATCGCCGGTAATGCGGTTCACGTAAAAAATATTATCGCGATTATAAATGTTGGTCACACTGAGATTTAGCTCAAGAATACTGTGTTTTCCAAGTTCAAAGCGCCGCATCAGGCTCAGGTCGAGGCGATGGTAATAAGGTAAGCGGGCTTTATTTAAGGCAGCGTACTGAATACCCAGAAATCCATTATCCGTCAGGTAATCTGTGCCCGCACCCTGTCCAAAAGTGAGTTTTTCATAGTATCCCTGAGTTTGGGTAAAAGGGAATCCGGAACCGAAATTCCATCGGGCATTAAATTCCCACAACTGCTTGTTTCCAAAACGATACGAGCTCACCAGGTTTACATTGTGCCTACGGTCATAATGCGGAACATACTCTATCTGGCCATCATAGCGATTGACCCAGGCCAGAGAGTAAACCGCCCAAAGGTAAACCTTACGGTCGTCGAATTTTAATGAAATATCCAGACCGGAGGCATCTCCGTTTTCGATGATGTAATCCTTGCGCAGGTATTCAGGCTTATCACTATAGCTGCCGGTTTCGTCTTCAAATATCTTGTAACGGTTGATATTCGTCAGTTGCGAAAAATTTTTGTAATAGACTTCCACATTTACAGTAACATTTTTAAACGGGTCCACTTCAGCACCCAGAATAATATGCTCAGATTTCTGTAATTTATGCTTCACTTTATCCCCGTCAAATTCTGACTGCAAATTATCGGGTCCCGAAAGAAATCCATAAAAGAGGTTTACCACATCACGGTCGGTATTTGCACTCATCAGATTCTGAGAATACAATCCCATCGCCATTTTCATTCTAAAACGGTCGGTAAAGTTATATTTCAGGGCCAGCCGGGGTTCAGGAGAAAAATTGGACAAGGAGGCATAATATTGCACACGTATCCCCGGTTCAAATAAAAGTTTACCTTGTGTTAATTTATATTTCACAAATCCGGCCAGTTCGGTGGTATTTTCCTGCTGGCTGATTTTCCGTCCCACACTGTTTGAAAAATCAAAAGAAGTGCGGAACCCGAGCATTTCAAGTCCGTATTTTATTTCATTTTTTCCCAGAAAATAAGTAAAACTGAGTCCGAGGTTGAAGCCATTGATTTCGCTGCTGCGTGAAGGCAGATCCCCTTCATTCATTTCGCTGTGATAAGTTGAATAAGCGAAGTTTCCTTCGAGCAATACCGGATTATTTCCGGGAATAACTACCCAGTTTGCCCCCGCTCCCGATGAGTTCCAAAGGTAGGAAGCCAGATCGGTGTAGTCAACTTTGTCGTTAAAATTAAATCCATAAAAATTCACCTTTGATCCATTGGCGCTGTTTATAGAAACCTTGCCATAAAAATCGGTATAATTAAACGGCAATCCGGTAGTATCAATATAATTGTATATCAGATCGGATGTTTGTTTGAGATAAGAATTTTTAGCTGAAATCAGGAAAGAAACGCTTCCTGCATTGTCGTCTTTTTGTTTCACCAATGGTCCTTCGAGCATCAGCTTTGCACCAAAAGTGCTGGCACCAAATTTTCCGGCCATCCTTTTTTTATTTCCATCACGGGTAGTCAGGTCCATCACCGATGAAATGCGTCCTCCATATTGTGCACCAAACCCGCCGGTATAGATATCGGCATTACGCAAAATATCTGTATCAAATACCGAAAACAGTCCGATTGAATGGAAAGGATTGTATATGATCATGCCATCGAGCAACACCTTATTTTGCACGGGTGATCCCCCCCTGATATAGAGTTGTCCACCCTGATCGCCTGAAAAAATAACCCCCGGAAGCACCTGAAGATATTGCGCCAAATCAGCCTGCCCTCCAAGGGTTGGAATACGGCTAATTACTTTAGGAGTAAGCTTTACCACCGAAGTACGGGTTTCACTGCGCGCCTCTGACCTGTCAGCAGTAATCTGCACTTCGCCAAGGTTAAAAGCAGCTTTGGTAAGAAAAAGTTTGCGGGTAATTACAGTATTTCCTTTTATGGTAATGGGTTCCTGTAAGGTATCATAACCCAGATAGGTAACCATGAGTGTATAATTTCCGTCAGGAATGCGTGAAATAGTGAAATAACCATTTACATCGGTAGCAGACCCAAAATTTGTTTTGTAAAGATATACATTGGTAAAGATGACAGGCTCACCAGTCTCTTTTTCATAAACAAAGCCACGCACCATACCATCCTGGGCATGAACAAAAGGCAGTGCAACAAAAAGCAGGAGAAAGGCAATAAGCGTAGTACGGAAATTTTTCTTCATAAAAGGCAGTTAATCGGTCTCTTAAACAACAGGCAGGCAAAAGTAAGCAATTTTGTAAAAATCACACTATATAAAACGATGCATATTTTCAGGTCCGGGCAAAAAGCAGGTGCTACGCTTGCCGAACCACCGGAAGCGGTTGCGTACCACCCATCGATATATGCTATCGCGAAAATTGGGTGGAACAATACCGATTAAGGATCCCATAAGTTTCCAAAATCCGCCAATATCTTTCAGCAAAGCAACCACGGCATTAGAACGGCTGAATATTATGCCCCTGCTATAATAAATTATGGTACCTGTTTCACCATCATCAAATATTTGCAACTCGTTCCCGGCAGAGAAAAATAGTTTTTTATGCCGATCAATGTGTAACAAAAAACGCACGCTACTGCTGCACAATGTACAGTATCCATCGAATACCACCAGTCCCTTTCCGGGAGGTACTCTGGCAGTCAAAGCGGCAGGAAGTGTGCTAAAACCCGGAGCGATCATAGTTTTACAATAAAGGTATCGGTTGCCCTTCAAACAAAATAATTTCAGGTTTGTTAGTTCAATCTGTTTCAATATACGTATTATATTGAGTATATTTGTATTTTTACATTCCTAATTTAAATTTTGACGTGCGAATGAATGATCAAGTAATTACGATAAAAGACAATGTGCTGCAAGTACCGAATCAACCTACAATTCCTTTTATAGAAGGTGATGGCACAGGTGCGGATATCTGGGCAGCATCGGTAAGGGTTTTTGATGCAGCAGTGGCTAAAGCCTATGACAATAAACGCAAAATAAACTGGAAAGAGGTGCTGGCTGGCGAAAAAGCCTTTAATAAAACCGGAAACTGGCTACCAGAAGAAACCCTGGCGGATTTTAGAAAATATATCGTTGGCATCAAGGGTCCACTTACTACTCCGGTGGGCGGAGGAATCCGTTCTCTGAATGTCGCACTGAGACAACAGCTTGATTTATACGTTTGTCTGAGGCCGGTTCGCTGGTTTAAAGGCGTTCCCAGTCCGGTAAAGGACCCATCGAAAGTTGATATGCATATTTTCCGTGAAAACACCGAGGATATTTATGCCGGAATTGAATATATGTATGGCACACCCGAAGCAGAAAAAATGCGCGCTTTTCTTCAGGATGAAATGGGTGTTACCAAGATTCGCTTTCCTCAATCCAGTTCATTCGGTATAAAACCGGTGTCCAAAGAAGGTTCGGAGCGTTTGATTCGTGCGGCCCTCAATTATACTATCGACCGCAAATTGCCATCACTCACGCTGGTACACAAAGGCAATATCATGAAATTTACCGAAGGCGCCTTCAAAAACTGGGGCTATGAACTTGCACGCCGTGAGTTCGGAGACCAGACTTTTACCTGGGCTGAATATGACGAAATAGCGGAAGCCAAAGGGAAAGATGTTGCAGATGCCACTCAGGATGCCGCACTTAAATCGGGGAAAGTCCTGGTTAAAGATGTGATTGCTGATGCCTTCCTGCAGCAAATTCTACTGCGCCCGGCTGAATACTCGGTTATAGCCACCCTTAACCTGAACGGCGATTACATTTCAGATGCACTTGCTGCTATTGTCGGCGGCATCGGTATTGCACCGGGAGCCAACATTAACTATGTAACAGGCCATGCCATATTTGAAGCCACCCACGGTACTGCACCTAAATATGCAGGACTAGATAAGGTAAACCCGGGCTCAGTAATCCTTTCAGGAGCCATGATGCTTGAGTATATGGGCTGGCAGGAAGCTGCTGACCTGATTTATGCTGCTATTGCTGAAACCATTCAGTCAGGGAAAGTTACCTATGACTTCCACCGTATGATGGACAATGCTACCAAGCTCAGCACCTCCGGATTTGCCACCGAGATGGTAAAAGTAATCAACGAAACTACAACTCAATAATTTTATATCTCCTCAAAACACACCCCATGGCAAGAAAACTTAAGGATACCCTTTATGAGAAAATAATGGAATGGCGCCCACGAACAGAGCGCTTACTCAAAGAATATGGAGATGTGGTGATAGACAAAGTAACTATTGCCCAGGTTATTGGTGGTATGCGTGGCATCAAATCCCTGGTTTCTGACATTTCGTATCTTGATCCTATGGAAGGCATCCGTTATCGCGGATATACCCTACCCGAAGTTTTTGAAAAGTTGCCTAAAATCAAGGGCGCAAAAATGCCTCTGGTAGAAGGTTTATTTTTTCTACTTCTAACCGGTGAAATGCCAACCGAAGAGGAAGCCTTAGAGGTGGCTGATGAATTCAGTAAACGCCGGATTTTGCCAAGGTATGTGTATGAAGTGATTGATGGTATGCCCTGCTGCAGCCATCCGATGACCATTTTTTCAACGGCCATTCTTACCATGCACCGTGAATCATTTTTCACCAAAAAGTACCATACCGGGCTCAATAAAATGGATTATTGGGATTCTACCTACGAAGATGCAGTAAACCTTTTGGCCAAACTACCTGAAATAGCTACCTACATTTATGCCAAGCTCTATCGCGATGGCAAACGCATACAGTCCAATCCCAACCTTGACTTCGGGGCGAACTTTGCGCACATGATGGGCATTCCCAAGCCTTACGATGATGTGGCCCGCATGCACTTTATCATCCATGCCGACCATGAAGCTGGCAATGTGAGTGCACATACCGGACATCTGGTAGCAAGTTCTTTGTCTGATGTTTACCTTTCAATATCTGCTATGGTTAATGGCCTGGCAGGTCCGCTTCACGGACTGGCTAACCAGGAAGTACTGCGTTGGCTTCAGGAACTGATGGATAAAATGAATGGTGAGGTGCCAACAAAGGATGAACTGAAACAATTTGTATGGGACACCCTCAATTCCGGTCAGATCATTCCGGGATATGGCCATGCCGTGCTGCGCAAAACGGATCCCCGCTATACACTGCAGCGTGAGTTCAGCCAGGCCAATATGAAGGATGATCCCTTGTTCCGTATTGTTGATATGCTGTATGAAATAGTTCCTCCAATACTGCTTGAGCAGGGTAAGGCTAAAAATCCCTGGCCAAACGTGGATGCACAGTCCGGTATCATTCAATGGTATTATGGCGTGAAAGAATACGACTTTTATACCGTATTGTTTGGTATAGGCAGGGCCATAGGTATTTGTGCCAACATCATCTGGGACCGTGCCCTTGGTTATCCGCTTGAACGCCCCAAATCATTAACCACTGCCATGCTCGAAGACCTGGTGGAAGGCAAAGAAATTCAGGCCGACGATTGAACCTGAGTGCACCCTAAAAGCAAATTTTCAAACCTAATTTTAACTTTAAATTTACAGAATAATTTTTACTTTTATACCGGGTGTAGGCAACATTGCACCCGGTATTATCATTAACAACAACTATGATACAACAGGTTAACATACTACTGCCCGAGCATCAGCGGGGATTTCATCTTATTACCGACCTTATACTTGAGCGACTCCCCACCCTCCCTGAAACAGGCTTACTCCATCTGTTTATCCGGCATACCTCAGCCGGCATTTGCATTAACGAAAATGCTGACCCCACGGTACTTTATGATTTTGAAACGGTGCTTAACAAACTGATTCCTGAAGACAAACCCTGGTATCAGCATACGATGGAGGGCAGTGATGATATGCCGGCCCACATCAAATCGGTACTTACCGGTTGTGAAGTTACCATACCCATCTCTCATGGACAACTTAATATGGGCACATGGCAGGGTATCTATCTTTGCGAATTCCGAAACCACGGAGGGCGGCGAAATCTGGTAGCAACCATTTATGGTTAGTTGTTGAGTTGTTGAGTTGTTGAGAGTAGGCAACCTAACAGGTTTTCTTCCAACTTCTTAGGTTTTCTTGGGATAGGGCAACTGGTATTTTGATTTGAGGATTTTAATCTTTCTCGTTATCGCTTTGCTCTCCCGAGACAAGTGGCTATTGGTCTTTGGTCTTTGGTCTTTGGTTCTGGGTTATTGGTTTTGGTTATTGGCTTTTGGGTTTTGGTTCCCCTTGTCTCCCCGTCCTCCTGTCTCCTTGTCCTCAAGTCTCCCCGTCTCCCTATCTCCCCTTCTCCCATTCACCCCTTCTCCCCCTCTCCCCGTCTCTTTGGTCTTTGGCTTTTGGTCTTTGGTCTTTCTCGTTATCGCTTCGCTCTCCCGAGACAAGTGGCTATTGGTCTTTGGTCTTTGGTTATTGGTTATTGGTTTTGGTTCCTCTTGTCTCCCCGTCGCCCCGTCTCCTTGTCCTCAAGTCTCCCCATCTCCCTATCTCCCCTTCTCCCATTCACCCCTTCTCCCCGTCCCTTTTGGTCTTTGGTCTTTCTCTTTATCG
>Ga0265295_1006049_pt1 | contig 14902 bp, 13 predicted proteins | sample Munlansysbiofilm_FD_192503 | JGI IMG/M metagenome (GOLD analysis project Ga0265295, IMG submission 192503) | Leachate microbial communities from a municipal landfill in Southern Ontario, Canada - Methane capture system biofilm | ecosystem: Engineered > Solid waste > Landfill > Unclassified ... | reverse complement strand
TACCTACCACATAGTTACGTATTTCTTATTTGATAATCTTGACCGTTTGATTGCCACATTTCAGCACATAAACACCAGTCGCTAATGTTGATGTATTGATACGTGATTGAGTACTTGATAGCAACTTTACGCCCGCTAATGTATAAATTTCCACAGGTGCTTGTGCGTTGGTTACTTCTACATAATCGACAAATGGATTTGGATACACCGTTATTTTTTGTGCCATCAACTCGCTCACATCCGTTGTTTTTGGTACAGCTACTTTCAACTTATCCATAGCAAAATAAGTGGCTGTATTCGAAAAGCCGTAGGACATATCGGTAGAACTCACCGAAAATGAAATGCCACCAACTCGACCTAATGAACTCATATCGAACCATTCCCACGTATTGTTTACTGTCCATTCCGCTGGATTTTCCGAACGATAGTCTGCTAAATAAAACGAGACCGTTTGTCCTGTAGGCGCAAAGGACGCATCCAGCGCTTCGGCTTGTAACACAAACGAGTCGCCAGCAGCAAATTTTCGCGCATACGCATCGCCTTGCGTAATGGCTTTGTACGCCATCGGATTATTGCACACATACATACCTACCGCATCGTATTGTTCGCCCGTGGTGAAAATAACTTGATTGGAACTCGTTGAGTTCAACATCGAATAATACTCCGAATAATAACCCAACACATAAGGCGTGCCCACACCAGCAACACCGCCACGCGCCATACAACCAAAATAACCGCTGTCGGCAGCCACTTTACACACCGTAAATCCTTCGTACGACATGCCACCATAACTCTGTCCGCTTGGCAAATGTGACAAACCAAATACTTGCGATTCAATGTAGTCATAATCGGTTTCATTGTACGTTTCGGTCCACGCATCGGCGGCATTAAACGTAAAAGTAGCCGGATTAGTTGGTGTAGTTAAATCCAACGTAATCGTGTCGCCAGGCGCATACGCAAACACATTGACCACTAAACAGGTCATCAAACAAAAGGTAAAAATTTTCTTCATCGGATAAATAATTAATTAAGTTTATAAAAAAATAAAAAATGCCATAAACACTAATTACTTCCGAAGCGAACTGACATACGAATAACCTGCAAACACACGGTTGCTAAGTCACATCGTAGAAAAAAGACTGTAAGAATCATGCGGACAAACGTGTCCTCAGGGTTCATGCGCTCTATTCCTCGAAAGCGTGATAAAACAAAAGCATTTGGCAGGTCTTCTGACTTGTTTCCAACTTATGCGCCTTCCCATTCCCGATAATCGGAACAGTGGCAAAAGTGTTGCATAAGTTGTTTGGGCTGAAACTCACAGCAGCGGGTCTGTTCAGGATTTACACCTGATTCTCTATTCATTTTGTACCGCGAAACGATACAAAAACCAAACACTGTACATTAAATACGGTGCAAAGATAGTACAAAAACCAAAAACCAAATCGAAAAAAGAGAATTAGTTATCAACATCATTCACACCCAACCTAAATGCACCTTAAAACCGAGCGTTACAGCTAGTTTTAAAAAGCCGCTTCTTTTTTTGTAAAAAGATGTTAGTTTTTTACAAAAAATAGGTACATTTGTAGTATTGGTTTGTAATGTTTTAAACACCACCGAAACACGAAAGAATTTAATTAAATAAAGATTTAGTAGATAAGGAAAAATAAATATAACGAATATGTGCGAACAGATGTCCGCATAAACGTATATTAACGGTCATTGTAAAAAACAAAATTATGTCTAGAAAAATAAAAGATTCCTTTATTAATGAACTTTTAAAAAAAAGTTTGAACCCTCTTTTAAGATATGTACAGTTGGATGATACTTTAAATATGGAATTAAGAGGAAGCCATGTAACATTATACTATAGAGGTGGAGCTATTTTAACAGTTAAAGACGATTCTTATAAGTTTGAACCTTTAGATAACAAATACCTCCAAGGAAAAATGATAATAAATCCTAGCATTGAAAACATTGAAGATTATATACCTAAAGCAAAACATTTCATTGATATCTATGTAAATACTGTTAGAAATCATTTAGGAGAAAAAGAAATACAACAAGAGATTGCAAAAGAGAATAATTTTTCAGCAAACTCTTTAGATACAGATTATTTTATAATTGACACAGAGTATCAAGATTTGGGGAGGTTTGATATAGTTGCACTACAATGGGATTCTAAAAGTAACATTAGAAAATTACCTAAATCATTTAAACCTGTTATTACAATTTTCGAAGTCAAACAAGGCTGTAATTCAATTGAAAGTAAAGAAATAATAAATGACGGAATAAAAAAATATAGCGATAGTGGTATGGCGGCACACCTCCAAGATTTTAACGAGTTTATTTCAACTAAAAATATCCAAGATTTCAAAGAGGACATGATTGCTGTTTTTCAACAAAAAAGAAAGCTAAAATTAATAAAAGGAGCAGAAAAATACAAAGAAGTTAAATCCGTATCTGATAATATTGAGTTTGTTTTTCTTTTATCAAATTATAAAAGTGAAAGTTCAAAACTACTAACTGAACTTAACAAAATCACAGACTGCAAGTTTATTTTTGCAAATCCAATGGGTTATGGGCTTTATGTAAAAAACATTATCAACAAACAAGAATTTATAAATAGATTCTTATGGAAATCACTATCCACAGAGGTGTCAACCAAATTGGAGGTTGCATAACTGAAATTGCAACTGACAAAGCTAGAATACTGATAGATCTTGGACAAAATCTACCTGATGGAGAAGGAATTATACTTGATGACTTTGCGAACAAGGAATCAATTGAAAAACTAACAAAAGGGATTGATGCGATTTTTTACACGCACTATCACGGCGATCACTTAGGATTATTTCATTTTGTACCAGACAGTATAAACCAGTATATAGGCAAAGTATCACAAAGGGTTGCATTATGCAAACACCAACGGCTTAGCTATATAAAAGGTCGTGAAGAAATTTCAGCTAATGAGATTTCCAAAATTGAGCATATGCACGCCTTTGAAGCAGAGCAGACAATCGAAATAGAAGACATTCAGGTAATACCATATTTTGTGAGCCATTCGGCTTACGATTCTTATATGTTTTTAATAGAAGCAAACAGCAAACGAATTTTACATACTGGAGATTTCCGTGGTCACGGCTATCTTAGTAAAGGTTTATTACCAACGATTGAAAAGCTGATTTTAAAGAAAGGAAAGATAGACATCTTGATTACCGAAGGAACACTGCTTTCACGCTTAGACGAAAGAGTCCGGCCCGAAAATGAGTTAAAGGGAGAGACAATTGAACTTATGAAGCAATACAAAAATGTATTTGTAATGTGTTCATCTACCGATATGGAACGAATAGCTACTTTTCATGCAGCAAATAAAAAAATGAACGGCAGACCTTTTGTTTGTGATGATTTTCAAGAAAGTGTTTTAGAAATATTTTCAGATACTGCAGGTAAAAAAAGTACATTATTTGATTTTGAGAAACCTTATATTTTCCGAAAAGACAACAAGAAACTAATAAATTGGATGAAAGATAAAGGTTTTTGTATGTTAGTTCGTGCAACTGACAAATTCAATGATTACATTGAGTTTTTATTACCATTACTAGAGAAAGACGAGACGATTATAATTTATTCTATGTGGAAAGAATATGTGAATCCGAAAAGTAAACATGCAAATAAAAGATATTTGGATTTTATTGATAAATTCCCTAAAATGAGTAAAATACACACAAGCGGACACGCTTCTGCCAAAACACTAACAAAAATTTGCAAGATAGTCAATCCAAGTAAAGCCATTATTCCTATTCACAGCGAACATTCTGCCGATATTTACAATTTAGATATTCCTGATTCATTGAAAGAAAAAATTATCATTGCACAACCAGTCCAATTTTAACTATGGAAAAAAAAGAGATATATCATTTTTCACCTCATGATTTTGACAGCAATGGGAAAAGAACATCTGACGGTACATCTTTTAGGGAGGTTTTGAAAGAATTTGAGCGTGATTTTCATGCTCAATATTCAAATTATTATGCTTCATTCTTGGTTGCTAATTATTCAACCATGCTACTTTTATCTCGCTCTTGTAATGCTAAAGAAAATATGATTTATGGAATGGATTTGATACAAAATGAATTTGACCCATATACAAATCATCATATTGAAACAGCAAGTACACGAGAAAACATTGTAGTTTATGGGATTGATTCTGCTTTTATGGTTCTGGATAAAAACGGAATACCTGTAATAGATGAGAATAAACGCATCTTTCCTTTAACACTTTTGATTGATAATGAATTAAAAGACGGCATTTTGCATTTAAAATATATCGACGATGATGATCAAGAGGATGAGTTTGTTTTTGAACCAAAAGAGATTGACAAATTAGCTACAATAAGATAAAATGGAAAGAGAAGAAAACAATATTGAAGACGACGGGTTTATGCTTACTAGGACTAATAATGGTGAATGGATTAGTGCAATTCACATTGAAATTTTGAGTGAATTCAACTTTGAGCTTATTGAAATTCTAGCTGAAAAGGAAGGCAAAAGATTAGAAAAGCATTTTGGCTATTACGAAACAGGAGAACTATTGATTTGGTGTTATAAAAGCGACGTTAGTGATTATAAAAGCTTCCTAGAGGAGAATAATGTTTGGTATTAAATATATGAGATTATTCATAAAACCCTACAATAATCTAGTTAAAAAGAATATCACTTGAGAAATACACTCAAAAGTATTTAAAATGACGAGGAAGAAACAAAATTGCATATGCGATAACTAAGATTTAAATTAAATTTATGCGCATACTTCATATTTCAGACACACACAGCAAACATAATTTGCTAAAAAACTTACCCAAAGCAGACTTGATTATTCACTCAGGTGATGTTTCTTTTGGGGGTTCTGATGAAGAAGTTGTGGATTTCTTAACTTGGTTTTGCGAGTTGGATTATCCTTATAAAATTTTTGTGGCAGGCAATCACGATGATTGCTTATATGGAGAGCAAATCGAAGGTTTGCCAGATAATTGTCATTATTTGTGTAATTCGGGCATTGAAATTGAAGGTATACAATTTTGGGGAGTTCCTCTGTTTGTAGGGAATGCACTCAAAAATGGTCACACAAAACAAGTTATGGAAAAAATCCCACAAAATATTGACATCTTGATTTCTCATAGGCCACCTTACGGGATTTTGGATTTTGACAACTTCATAAATTATGGTTGCCAGGATTTATTGAAAGCTGTTAAAAGAATAAATCCTCGTTATCATTTATTTGGGCATATTCACGCTCATAACGGAATACAAAAGATTGGAGAAACAACTTTTGTAAATTCCTCAATAATGAATGCTAAATATGAGTTAGTAAATAATCCAACATTATTAGAAATTTAAAAAATCTTATAGTGAATTTACATAAGTAGAAAAATAACGAAAAATTAAATCTCTCATATTTAAGTATTTAAAATTTTAACATAGTTTAGCACACAAGTTATCTATATGAAATTCAAACATATAAGTAATTTTGAGTAACAAAATGTCAAATAATTAAAAATCATTATCGTATTATATATCATAGCGAATCCCATTTCCTTAAAACAAGGAACAAATTTCACCTAAAAAATAAAGATAATGAACGAACAGTTATTCAAAGCAGTAGAAACAGACCTTATTGAAAACGTCTGTAAAGTATTAGAAATCGAAAAAATCAATGCAACAAGCTATTATGGAGCCAAATCGATTATTTTAGCTACCGAAAACGGGAATTTGGAAATATTAAACGCCCTTTTAGAAAACGGGAGTAAAGTTCCAAGAGCAAGCTTTTGGTCAAACAAATACCATATTGCGAATGCCACCTTGCTAAGTGCCGCCCAAAACGGTCGGTCTGATTTAATTAAGCTCCTGCTCGATTACCAAGCCAATGTGTTGAAAACTAATTTAAAAGAGGCATTCACCGAAGCCCTTTTAAGCGGCAAATTAGAAATTATCAAACTATTATTGGATGCAGGCGTCAATGTAAATTTCAAAGATAAGCAAGGAATCACGCCTTTAATCTACGTCATTCTATTCCCAAATGAGAATCAGGAAATATTGGTAAAATGGCTCTTGGCAGCTGGCGCTCATGTTAATGTGAAATTCAAAAGAGTCATTGAGGATGGAAAGAATGTTAAACATGAAACCGATACCGCTTTAAGTTATGCTGAAAAATCTGGGAACTTGAAATTAGTTAGCATTTTGAAAACTGTTAAGACATACCATAAAACAATTTAATCCTAATTGATTATCTCAACTAGTCCCCAAAACTAGAATAGACTTAACTTGTAAATCCAAAGAGATATTAGACACGAGCAAATAGTCATTGATATGACGAAGTAAAAACGTCAAAGATCATATAAAAACACATAAACAGTGAAGCCGAATTCTTAGCATTCCATTTTAAAGAAAAAACAGACTAAGTAATATGGAAACGATTATAAAAATAGCAGACTTATTGATACTCGGACTAATAATCTCTACACCTATTCTTTTACTTTTGATACTTGAAAAATTAAATACGAAACGGACTTTTCTTGTTTATCTTCTAATAGGTTTGTTCGTTCTTGGTATTCTAATATTTACTTTCTCTTGGTGGTGCGATAAATCAAACATGATGCTACTAAGAAATTATGGTTATAACATTGACGGAATGAATGATATTGAAATTTATGGAAACGTTTCACCAAACAACTTGGAACAAATTAAAAGACTTGAGACAAGTATTATGGGAATTGATTGGCAATTAAAAGCCTTATTCGGATACGTTTTTGTAATTCCATATTTGCTATTTATTTACCTTGGTAAGATGTTGATTACTAGATTAGCAAATAAGAGAATGAAAATATAAAAAAGTAAGCAAATGAACAAAGCCTTGGTCATCATTGACATTCAAAACGATATCACAAAGAACTATAAAGACATTATTGGGAATATAAATAATGCCATCGATTGGGCGTTTAATCAGGGAATTCACGTGGTTTATATCCGGCACGAGAATTTATCAGACGGCACACGCACGTTTAAGCCCAACACACGTGGGGCGGAATTAGTGTCAGATTTGAAAATGGTGTCCAACCATATTTTCACCAAAACCAAAGGCAACGCTTTAACCAGTGAGGAGTTCGCCGATTTTATTACTCAAAACGGCATAGATGAGTTCTACATAACAGGAGCAGATGCCATTGCTTGTGTCAAATCGACCTGTTATAACTTGACGAAAGCCAATTATCAAGTAAATGTGCTGTCAGATTGCATTACCAGTTATGATAAACGGAAAATTGACGAAATGCTGCACTATTATGAGAGTAAAGGCCGTAAACTCATCCGTTTGCATGATTTTTGCTCAGCGTAAGTTCTGTCTGTGTTAGTAACAATGCATATCTTTGATACTATCAAATGATACTATCATAACTAAAATCTCATAATCACTTTTTGTACTGCATTGCCAATTTTTACGAGGTAAACTCCTGGCGTAGCCATCTGGAAACTAGCTTGTTTCACAGCTGCCAATTGTGCCACGCATACGCCCGAAATCGTGAAAATTTGAATTGGTTCGTCGGACGAATTTTCAACCATAAGTTGTTGCCCTGCGGTATAAACCAGAACCGACGAAGTTTGATAGTTAAGCAACGTGGTTGGCGTATGTAAATCCATCACACCCGATACTTCGGTGGAACATTCGCCCGTCCAGCCATTATCTTGCAAAACGCCTGTGTAGATTTTTACAAAATCGATGCCTGACAACTGCACGGCTTGTCCCAAATTATCGACCGCCCATTCAATTTTGAATTGAGTACCTTCGCTATTATTGGGAGCGTTGTCGGCATAGCCAAACGCAAACGACGTCAATTGTGTGTACGAGCCTGTGCTCGATTTTACGCCATTATTGGGCAAACGCGTACCTTTAAACACCAAACTATCGGCAGCTAGCCATTGCGGGAAATAACTTTGCGTGTGAAACGTATTTTTAGCCACAAAACCAGTGGAGTCGCGGTTGTCTTTCCAACGAATATAGTCGGTAATATTACCTGTAGCTGCCTCTTTTTCGGCGGAAGGACGATAGTAAGTCACCTCGTAATTGGTCAATGTGGCTGATTTCCCAAATTCACTGCCAGCCAATTCGTACCACGTATCATCGGGCAAGCCATTGCCATTTTCATCCACTGACACCATAACCACGCCTGGTTCGGCGTTATTAGCAAACGCATTACCATTTATTTGAAAATCGTACGCATCAGCCACATTCGCGATGGTGTGGTCAAAACCTACTACCACGTAACCGCCCCAAGCGCCTAACGTCAATACGGTTCCATTGGCTTTGCCCACCAAACAATCGTTGACTTTGGCTAACATCGCTTCGGCATTGTCGGCCGAATCGTACACTGGCAATACATTGACAAATTGACCAGGACCTGGCACAAATTCAAACACACGCGACACGTAAGGCGACGCTGCCCACAGCGGCACAAAACCACACATTAAAAGAGCATATAAAGCGATTTTTTTCATAGTAGTTATTTTTTCAAAAAGGCAAAATGAGCGGGAATATCGCCCGTAGTAGCTTGCCATTTCAGTTTTCCTTGAGCGGTGAAACAATACAAAGTACCAGGCACTAAATAATTCTGCGCATCGCTCACAAAAATATCGTGATTTTCAGGATTCACCGTAATACCATATGGCAATTTTATCTGTCGCTCGGTGCCGTCGGTAATAAAATTAGTTGCGACTTGACGTTGCTGTTTTACATTGTACAAGCCATACGAAATAGTATTGGCGCCCGTATTATTATTCCAACCCACATTGATAAAATACAAACTATCGCCAGCGATGCACAAATTACTAGCAGCGAAATTCAATGTATCACGCACCGTATTAGTAGCCGCATCAATCACATACGTATTTGCGCCTACGCCTTGGTAATCGCCACGCGAGGTGACATAAATGCGGTCGTAAGCATCTTTGCGCAGGCGATGCAAATTGATAGCTACATCAATTTTTTGAATTTCGGTAAACGTCGTTAAATCAATTACCGACACAGTTCTATCATAATTTGGTACACGATAACCGCCCGAATTGGCGACATACAACTTATTGTTGACCACCACCAACTCTTCGGGTTGATAACCAACCGCCACTTCGCGCGTTACTTGCAACGATGCCGTATCAAATTCCGCCACATAACCCAAACGCGCATTCGGGTCGATAGAAACGGGACCAGAATAGGACGACACGTAACCTTTGCCATTGTGAAACGTGAGATAACGACCATTCGGAATTTCAATCGTAGCAATATGACGTGCCGAGGCAGCATCCATCACTTCTACCAAGTGCGAGCAATTGATAACGGCATAGAGTTTAGAACCGTAAATTTGTAAATCATTGCCAACATCGCCCAACTCTTTCACCACTTCCGGATTACGTGTTGGAAAAATATTGCACGTATATTTCCCTGCATAATCAAAATAATCGAGCGTACAACTATTACTACCCATATTACCTTCGTTGAGCACGTACAAACCTTTCACGTGTGAGAGATTTGCTGCCGTATCCACAATGTCAACAATAGGTGGCTGCGGTGGCAACACTTTGCGGCAACTAAATGCCACACAAGCGAGTGCTATGATAAAAAGAGCGTTTCTAAATTTCATGATCTGTCATATTAAATATCACTAAAACTTCACTTGAGCTATCACCCGAAAATTGGTACCCGGCATGGGGTAACTGCGCACCACTTCATACTGCTGATTCAGCAAATTATTCACTTCTGCCGTGAGTTGTAAATCGACTTTTTTCCATGTCAGCTTTTTCGACACCGACATATCGTGCGTATACCAAGGTTGCTCATAATTCACAGGAATATTAGCAGAAGCACTGTAACGTTCGCCGGTATAAATAAAACTGTAATTGAATGACCAACTTTTGACTAACGCATTCAATACCAACGAGCCACTGTGCCACGGAATATAAGGAATTTGACCGCCATAATAGGGCGACGACGAATAGCCTAAATCGCGTGCTTGCTGATACGTGTAATTCAGCCGCGCATTCAAACTAATCTGTTTGGCAAGAGTAAAATTGGTCTGTACCATCACATCGGTTCCCACAATTTCTACATAACCCAAATTAATCATCGTCCACCGAAAAAAGTTGGAAGTGGGCGTGGCAATAATTTTATTGGTAACTTGATTAAAATAGCCATCGACCTGACACGTAAATAACGACAAAACGCCATCAAACGGTTGATTGTACGTGAAACCCACATTATACTGAGTCGTTTCTTCGGGTTTTAAATAAACATTGCCAATAAATGTGTAATACAAATCGTTGAACGTGGGCATACGCATACTCTGTTTGTAAAACGCACGTAAATTGAGGTCTATTTTTTTAAACGGTTGATACGATAAATAGACCGCTGGCGCGAGGTGAAATTGATTAGCCGCCGAAAGCGTGTCGGTATTAATTTTATCGTACACATAAGTGGCTAACAAGCTCGCCTGACATTTGAATTGATCGAAATAAAAAGCCGTAGCCAAAGCACCCATAGCCGTGTAGCGATTAGGATGTACAAAGTTGTACAAATTAGCATCCAAACCATTCCATTGCACATCGACCGACAGATTAGCGTCCCAAAAATCGAACAACTGAAACCTATTGGCATTAGAGAGATAGACTTCTTGTTGGCGGTACACATTATTCACATACATCAAACTCGCATCACGATTGGGATCGGCTAAATAGTGCAAATAATCGTACGCATATTTACCTTTGAGCATCAACGAATAGACGTCGCCAAACGCTTTTTGAAACGAGGATTGTAGAAAAAAATTAGAATCCCATTGCCGGTCTTCGTGGGTAAATTTACCGCGCACCACCGCGCCAGGATAACCACGTTCCGAATTATAAAAATAGGCTTTTGTGCGCCAGTGTCCATCGGTCACTTTGCCATACAAACCAAGTTCGGCACGGAGCGCATTCACGTCACCATTTTGACGAACCGCCGTGGTGTCGTAGCCACCTAATGTTTGATAGGTAAATTTATAGCGACCTGTAGTATACAAATATTCCACACTCGACGACAAAGATAATTTATCGGTCAATTTTTGTTCCCATAAAAAAGAGGGATTCACCGTCCAAAAGGAACCAGCTTTGAGTGTTCCCGTCACGTGATAAGTTTCGCCTGTTTCAAAATACGGTGCTTTCGATTGCATATACACATTGCCCGAAGACCCAAAATCTTTGGCCGACTGGAAACTGCTATTTTTTTCGCCATTGTACAAGGTGATGGACTCCATATTATCGAGCGAAAATTTGCCTAAATCAATCGTGCCATTCTGCGCATTTCCCAACTCAATGCCATCATAAAATACGCCCACATGATTGGTTCCCATGCTGCGAATGTTGATGGTTTTAAGTCCACCAATACCACCATAATCTTTAATTTGCATGCCCGAAAAATAACGCAACGCATCGGCCACGGAATGGGAATTAAGATTTTCGAGTGCCGTACCCGACAAAATCTGTACAGGCGACACCGACTTAGGCATAAACCGTTGTGCAGAGACCGAAACTTCTGGAATTTTATAAATACGAGTGGTATCAACACGCAACGAATCTTGTGCCACAACCATGACAGAGCAACTCAAACAGAGAGCTACCCACACACATCGACGAGCCTTTAAAAATGTTGCAAAGTTGACCATAATGACTGCACTCTTTCCTCGAGAGTGAAAGTTAATTGTGTAAACACTGGCAGGTCTTCTGACTTGTTTTTACGTTGCACTTGCCTTCCCAAATTATCAGTGGCGTTGTAGTTGCAACCGATCAGCACGTAACTGATCTCAAACTTACAGCAGCGGGACTGTTTTCGACTTACACGAAATTCCCTTTTAATCACGTTTTGCGAATCGCAAAATGATGTGAACCAATGCAGTGCAAAGATAGGCATATTTTTTACAAATAACAATGCTAAAAAGTTCATAAACTAAAATTTTGCAGTTTAAGTAACAATCCCTACCTTTGTACGTTGCAGAATCAACTTTGCTAGCACATTACCTTTTTGTAAACATTTCGTTATGATAAAAAAATACATCCCAAACACCATTACAAGTCTGAATCTCTTATCAGGTTCTATCGCGGTTATCATGGCCTACGAAGGCAACTATCAAGCTACCGTTTTACTGGTCTTATTAGCCGCCACATTCGATTTTTTAGATGGTTTTTCAGCGCGTTTACTCAAGGCTTATTCGCCGTTAGGAAAAGAACTCGATTCGTTGGCCGACATGGTGAGTTTTGGCTTAGTTCCTGGCATGACAGCGTTCTCCTTGCTGCGGGATAGTCAATGGGAATGGGCGCGTTATTTAGGATTACTCATTGCTGTATTTTCAGCACTACGTTTGGCCAAATTCAATATTGACGAACGCCAAACCACCTCATTCATCGGATTGGCAACACCTGCCAACGCTATTTTCTGGACTGGTTTAGCCTACTCTTACGGCGAAATTATGTCGTTGCCAGCTTATCCTTGGGCCATTTTGTTGATGATTGCCTTGTCATGTTATTTGCTCATTAGCGAACTACCTATGTTTTCACTCAAATTCAAACAATTTGGTTGGTTGGGCAATCAAATTCGTTGGATTTTTATTGCTGGCTCTTTATTGCTTCTTATTTTTCTAGGGCTAAATGCTTTGCCCGCCATTATCGTTTGGTACACACAATTGGCTTTAATAGTTTGGTTATTTAAGCGCCTATCAAGGCCATCATAAGTATACATTTTCTCAAAAACCTTACACCATGAAACATCGCACATTAGTCCTTTTTCTACTGCTTGCTATAGTCACTCACATGAGTGCAGTTGTTCCTGCTGGCTATTACTACTTAGCCGACGGTAAAAAACAAGCCGAACTTAAAACGGCGTTAAACGACATTGTTTCATCGGGCATTTTTCTCTCCTACGGCGCAGGCGTCGATTATACGTGGCAAGGATTTTACCACACCGACCGCAATCCATTAGACAGCACCGTCACCGATCGTTATTCAAACATTATACGCAAACAAACCGATTACAATGGCGTAAGTGGCATGCACATTGAGCACTCGTTACCTAAAAGCTGGTGGGGCGGTTATGTCAACAACGCGTATAAAGATTTAAATCACCTCTATCCTGCCGACGGACTCACCAATTCCACCAAAAACGATTTGCCACTAGGCGAAGTGGAATTACCTGCTGCCCTACTCGATAATGGCGTAAGCAAAATTGGTAAAAATACCTTTGGCACCGATTATACGGGCAACTGTTTTGAACCTGCTGATGAGTACAAAGGCGATTTTGCACGGTCGTATTTTTATGTAGCCACCGTTTACGAAGAATTTTCTACGCTTTGGCAATCGCCCATGATGAATAACAACACCTATCCTGTTTGGAAACCGTGGGCACTCGATTTACTGTTGAAATGGCATCGCGAAGATCCAGTTTCAGACCTCGAACGTACACGCGTGGAAGAAGTTTATAACATTCAAGGCAATCGGAATCCATTCATCGACTATCCAGATTTAGCAGAATATATTTGGGGCAATAAGACTAACGAAACTTACACATTTCCTACAGAAACAGAACCATTTTTGGTCACTCCTAACCGATGGACGACTATCGATTTTGGCGTCATTATGCAAAACGATGCAAAACAAACATCAATCGATATTCAAGGCATCAATCTCACCAGCAACATCACTTTATCACTTAAGGATAATAAGCCAGGGCTTTCGATATCACAAAGCACACTTATACCTAACGGAAATGCACTTTCTACCACTATTTTTGTAGATTGTAATGCAAGTGTTGTGGGACAAACAATCGATACACTACTGATTACAGGAGGCGGATTAACAAAAACGATTGCTGTACCTATCAAAGCAACTGTTAGCAGCGATTTTATGGTGCTAGATGCCACCGATATCACCGCCACAAGCGCTACACTCAATTGGATTAATTTCCCAAACACCACCAACTATGCACTTGATGTCTACACAGGTTCAGCTCAAGCAGGCGATTTATTCTTTTGTGGTTATGTAGAAGGTTCTACGGGATTCAACAAAGCTGTAGCAATTTACAACGGAACTGGTGCCACGGTCGATTTATCAAAATATTCGCTCAAAAAACAGAATAATGGGTTTGGATTGTTTGAAACAGAAACGCCACTTGTGGGAACACTCGCCAATGGTGCTGTATATGTGGTAGCGCATTTAGGCGCTGGAACCGACATAGCCAATCAAGCTAATTTAAAACTTGGCGCTAGTACTACCGATCAAACCACCGTGGTATCATTCAATGGAAATGATGCCGTGGCCTTATATCACAGTGGCTTACAAATTGATGTCATCGGAGAAATTGACAATCCAAACGATTGGGGAAAAGACATCACACTACAACGTAAAACAACAGTAACGAGTCCTTCCACACAATTTGCATGGAGCGAATGGGCAAATAAAGGAACAGATATTTTTACCAATTTAAATGTTCATACGGCTACATTCAGTAGCGAAACGTACATCAAACAAAATCTAAATGTAACCTCCGCCACGTCGTTCAATTTGAACGAATTAACACCTGAAACCGAATACACTTATCGCGTAAAAGCGGTGGAACAAAACGTGAATAGCGCCAACTCCATCCGTTTCAAAACCAAAGCACTAGAAGCACCATTAGCCTTAAATGCCTCTATTATTTACGACACATCATTTGAGGCTGAATGGGAAGAAGTGCCTGGCGCGACCAACTATTTACTCGACGTTTACCAGTTAGCAGGAACGGGCGTTCACACCTCCGAAGAAGGATTTGGTAATATTGACTCCTGCAAAACGGCTGGTT
>Ga0265295_1006048_pt1 | contig 14908 bp, 9 predicted proteins | sample Munlansysbiofilm_FD_192503 | JGI IMG/M metagenome (GOLD analysis project Ga0265295, IMG submission 192503) | Leachate microbial communities from a municipal landfill in Southern Ontario, Canada - Methane capture system biofilm | ecosystem: Engineered > Solid waste > Landfill > Unclassified ... | reverse complement strand
TACAATTAGAGTATCTTTGACTGAAGACCCCGAGAAAGAAATACCAGTAGCCCAATCTATCTTACAATCTACTGGAGATAGAATCTATAAGGCAGAATTTATTTCCTGCCCTTCTTGTGGGAGAACAAAATACAATATCCAAGGAGCTTTGAAAAAGGTTAAAGAGGCATGCTCTCATCTAATTGGAGTAAAGATTGGAGTAATGGGCTGTATTGTTAATGGACCTGGGGAAATGGCAGATGCTCATTATGGTTATGTTGGGGCTGGAGAGGGCAAGATTAACCTTTATCATTCTAAAAACTTGGTTTATCAAAACATCGACGAAAGTATAGCTTTGGAGAAACTAATCGAAATGATAAAACAAGATGGGAAATGGGTAGAAAGATAATTGTTTTTATTCCTCTACTCTTTTTATTTGTCTTTGGTTTTTCTCAAAGCTCAAGACCTATTAGTTTAGAAAAAGCTATACCCAAATCTCAAAACCATATTCAATACATTGACCATAAGTATTTCAAGCTTGGTTATGTTGAAAAACACGAACAAGCTGAATGGGTTGCTTATGTCCTTACCAAGACTATGGTTGAGAAAAATAATGTAAAACGACATTCAAGCTTTGCTCAAGACAAGAAAATAATAACCCAATCTGCATCTAATAAGGATTATAAAAATTCTGGTTATGATAAGGGACATCTTTATCCAGCTGGAGATATGAATTGGGATGCCAAAGCAATGAAGGCGACTTTCCTTCTAAGTAATATCAGTCCACAAGATCCAAGCTTTAACAGAGGGATATGGAAGAAATTGGAGGAAAAGGCAAGAGACTGGGCAGTGGAAAATGATAGCATTATTATTATCACAGGACCCGTATTAAAAGAAATTATAACAAGTATAGGAGAAAACCAAGTTTCTGTACCCTGCTACTTTTATAAGATAATAATAGATATCTCCCCACCCGATTATAAAGCAATAGGGTTTATTATTGAAAATACATCTTCTAATTTAGACCTTAGGAATTTTAGTTTCTCAATTCGTGAAATTGAAACTTTTACAGACTTAAATTTCTTCCATAAATATGATAAAGATGATTTTATTGAGAGACTTGAAACAAGTATTAATCTTTCAGATTGGAATTTGAAAAATGAAAAAAATAGAAAAGAAACTAAGAAATCTCGCTAAAGAAATTCAAGGAGATTTATTAATAGATAATCTTTCTAAGGCAGTGTATTCTACCGATGCATCTGCTTATAGAGAAACTCCTCTTGGGGTAGTATTGCCAAAAACCAAGGAGGATATCTTTAAGATAGTTTCCTTTGCTAAAGAAAATAAGATTAGCTTAATCCCAAGAGGAGCAGGAACTTCTCTTGCAGGTCAGGTTGTTGGAGATGGTCTTGTGGTGGATATTTCAAGGTATTTCAAAAAGATAATAGAGGTTAATACTCAGGAGAGATGGGTTAGAGTTGAGCCAGGAGTTGTACTTGATGAGTTGAATAATTATCTAAAACCCTATGGATTATTCTTTGGTCCTGAAACCTCAACGGGGAATCGCTGCACAATTGGGGGTATGGTTGGGAATAATAGTTGCGGTTCACATTCCCTAATTTATGGCTCTACAAGAGACCATCTCCTCTCTTCAAAGATTATTCTATCGGATTCAAAAGAGATTGAAATCAAATCAATATCCGCAAAAGAGTTTGAAGAGAAGAAGAAAAAAGAGGATTTAGAAGGGAGGATTTATAAATATATATGGGATAAATTATCAAACGAAGAGACAAGAAAAGAGATAGAAGAGACATTTCCAGATAAAGAAATTAGAAGAAGAAATAATGGTTATGCACTTGATGAATTAATAGATAATAATATATTTAATCCTGAAAGCACCAATGCTTTTAATCTTTCCAAACTATTTGCAGGGAGCGAAGGCACACTTGCTTTTGGAATAGAATTCAAACTAAATCTTTCTCCTTTACCACCAAAAGAGAAGGCTGTTATCTGTGCTCACTTTGATTCTTTAGAAGAAAGTTTTGAAGGAAACCTTATTGCATTAGGGAATAAGCCATATGCTATTGAGCTAATGGATAATAATATTCTTGAATCTGCTTCAAGGAATATATCCCAAAAAAAGAATATGTTCTTTGTTAGTGGCAATCCCAAAGCTATATTAATTATAGAGCTTGCCGAGGAAACTCCAGAGGAATTAGACCATAAAATTAGCAGTATTATCCAAGAATTAAAATCCAAGAATTTAGGTTATGCCTATCCTGTTTTGAAAGACAAGGATATTCCAAAGGTCTGGGAACTAAGAAAAGCAGGGCTTGGTTTGCTTACAAATATACCTGGAAGTGCTAAGCCTGTTTCGGTTATTGAGGATACAGCAGTTTCTCCTAAGATGTTTTCTTCTTACATTAAGGAGTTTAAAGAAATACTAAAGAAATACGATTTAGAATGTGTTTACCACGCCCATATTGCCACTGGGGAACTTCATCTTAGACCTATTTTAGATTTAAAGAAGAGAAAAGATATTGAGATATTTAGGAATTTAAGTATTGAGGTTGCTGAACTTGTAAGGAAGTATAGGGGGAGTTTAAGTGGGGAACATGGGGATGGACGATTAAGAGGAGAGTTTATTCCTCTTATGTATGGCGAGAAAATCTATTCTCTAATGAAGGAGATTAAGGAGGTTTGGGATGGAGATAATATATTTAATAAGGGAAAGATTATCGACACTCCTAAGATGAATACCTTCTTAAGATATGATTATCCAGTCAAAAAGGATAAGAAATATTTAGAACCAAATACAATAATCTCTGATAAGGAATTTCGTTCTTACTATGATTTCTCCGAACAAAAAGACTTCCTTTCGGCTATTGAACAATGTAATGGATCGGCAGATTGCAGAAAGGGTATCGAGTTTCTTGGGACAATGTGTCCCTCTTATCGTGCTACAAATGATGAACGTTTCACCCCAAGAGCAAGGGCTAATGCATTAAGAGAGCATCTCTCCTACTCCAAAGAAAATAATCCTTTCGATAGCAAAGAATTATATTGGATATTGGATAATTGCCTTTCTTGTAAGGGATGTAAAAGTGAATGCCCTTCTAATGTGGACATTGCCAAATTGAAATCCGAGTTCTTACAACATTATTATAATGCTAATGGAATACCTCTAAGGGTGATTCTTATTAATTATCTTCCCTTTTTCCAAAGACTTACTTCATCAATTCCATGGTTTTATAATTGGTTAATTAGAAATCAAATTACCTCTTATGCTATTAAGAAAGTATTGAGATTCTCCCTTAAAAGACCTTTTCCCCTTATGAATAATTATAGTTTAAGGCGTCTTAGCTCTAAACTAAAGGATAGGAATACTCAAGAATATAAGAAGAAGATATATTTCTTTGCCGATGAATTTACTAATTATCAGGATGCAGAAATAGGGTTTTCTGCCTTGGAACTCTTTATTTCTCTTGGTTATAAAGTAGAGATTCCACCTATTAGAGAGAGCGGAAGAATTGCTATGTCTAAGGGTTGGGTAAAGCGTGCTAAGAGTATTGCCAATAAGAATTATAGGAAATTAAAGGATATTATAAGTGAAGATACTCCTTTAATTGGGATAGAACCCTCAACCATTCTTAGCTTTAAGGATGAGTATCCAAGCCTTATTAAGAATGAGAATATCTCCAAACACTGCCTACTTTTCGATGAGTTTCTAGCTATGGAGATTGATAATGGAAATATTATATCATCAGATTTCTCAGAGGAAAAGCAAAATATTCTATTACATGGACATTGTCAACAAAAGGCAATTATAGGGACCGGAGCTATGGAAAAAGTACTAACGCTACCTAAAAACTATAAGGTTGAGGTAATTCCAAGCGGATGTTGCGGAATGGCAGGAAGCTTTGGATATGAGGAAAAAAACTATGAAATCTCCAAAAACATAGGAGAACAAATACTATTCCCAGCTATCTTAAAAGCCGAAGAAGAAAGAATTATATCAGCTCCCGGCACAAGTTGCAGAGAACATATCAAACATTTTACAAATAAACAAGCCCTTCATCCAATTGAAATCCTTTGGAATTCCCGAAAACTTAGATTGGGATTAAGAAACCAAGAAACACTTAACTAAAAAATTTATATCTTTGCCAGAGATTTGAGGAGATAATTATTATTGAATGAATAAACTTTATAAAGATTTGTTGTCGCTTATTGACAGATTAATGACTAATAGGTATCTGCCTTCTTGGGTTATTCTCTTGATTGATTTTATTATTTCTATTGCTTCTGCTTTTATTTCGGGGTTTATTATCGGGGAGAAAGAAGTTTGGTTTGACTTTCCTTATGATAATTATTCTATCCGCTTCTTGGTGCTTTCCATTAGTTTAACTACTTTATTTCTAATTGTTTTCCGAGTTGCTAAGGGAGTAATTCGCTACTCTACCTTTAGCGATGCTATGAGGATATTCCTTGCAGTTCTCGCCGCATGCTCAACTACCTTGATAATAAATGCTATTTATAAGAATTATTTCAGCCCTATTGAATTTGATTACCTGCCTAAGGAATTGGTATTAATGTATTTCTTTGTCTGCTATATCGGACTGTTTTTATTTAGGATGTTTGTGCGTTGGTTATTTGAAAAGGCTTATAAATCAGGGGTACATATCGACACTACAGTTCAGGTTGTGATATTTGGAGCAGGAAGAACCGGTACCTCAACCGCCAATACTCTTATCTCAACTTCAAGAAAATACTATATTAGGGGCTTTATTGACGATGATGATAACCTTAAGGGTAAGTCGATAATGGGCTTTAGGATATGGGGTAGTAAGGACTTTGAGAATATAATTAAGTATAAGGATATTGACCAATTAATTATTGCTACTAATAGGATTTCGACCCAAAGGAAGAATGAAATCTTCGATATTTGCTTTCAAAACAAGGTTAAAGTATTATCAGTTCCCCATATTAAGACTTGGACAGATGGGAAGTTAAGGGTAGAGCAAATCAAGGAAATAGAGATAGAACAATTGCTGAACCGTCAGGAGATTAAGCTTAATTCGGAGATAATTAGCGAGGAAATTACCGATAAGGTGGTGCTGGTAACTGGTGCTGCTGGCTCTATTGGTTCGGAGATTGTAAGACAGGTTATTAAGTTTAATCCTAAGAATATATTGGTTTTAGACCAAGCAGAGACTCCTCTTTACGAGATTGAATATGAGATTAAGGAGAATTATCCTGATATTCCAAAACAGATTATTATTGCTTCTATTACCGATAGGATTACAATGGAAAAGGTATTTAGGGAGTTTTCTCCTGATATTGTTTTCCATGCTGCTGCCTATAAGCATGTGCCAATGATGGAATCTCATCCTTGTCAAGCAGCTAAGACAAATATTTTAGGCACAAAGAATATTGCAGATTTATCTCTTAAGTATGGGGTAAAGAAATTTGTTATGATATCTACCGACAAGGCTGTTAACCCAACAAATGTGATGGGTGCAACCAAGCGTTTTGCTGAAATCTATATACAATCCCTAAATAAGGATGAGGAAAACAGGACGGGATTTATCACAACAAGGTTTGGTAATGTACTTGGATCCAACGGTTCTGTTATCCCAAGGTTTAAGGAACAGATTAAGAATGGAGGTCCTATAACCGTTACACATCCTGATATAATACGTTATTTTATGACTATCCCCGAGGCTTGTCGCCTTGTGCTTGAGGCAGGAGTAATGGGAAAGGGTGGTGAGATATTCGTTTTCGATATGGGAGAGCCTGTTAAGATAATTGATTTGGCAAGAAGGATGATAAAACTTTCGGGCTTTGAACCGGATACAGATATTAAGATTGAATTTACAGGACTGCGACCTGGAGAGAAGCTTTACGAGGAATTGCTTAGCACAAAAGAAAATACCCTCCCTACCTATCATAAGAAAATCTTTATAGGACATAAGGAAGAAGTAGATAATAATGAAATAGAAACTTCTATTAATTCCATTGAAAAAGCCTTGGAAAACCAAGATGAAACTCAGGTTGTAAGAATAATAAAAGAATTGGTTAAGACCTTTAAGAGCAATAATAGTCGTTTTGAGGAATTGGATAAATAAGTTCTAAGAGTATGGAAAGGAATAAGATAATAGATATTGCTAAAGGAATTGGGATTATCCTTGTGGTATATACCCATACGAAATGCTATGCTCACGATAGTATTTATCTTTTTATTATGCCCCTATTCTTTGCCCTAAGTGGTTATTTTTTTAATGAGAAAAGAGGTACTTGGGATAATATTAAAGCCAAATTTAATAGCCTAATCATACCCTATATTTTTTATTTTCTATTAATCCAATCGATGTTTATCCTATTGCATAAGATATTCTATCAGGATGTTTATTTTGCTTGGTCAATGTTTGTTAAGCCTTATTGGGCAGTGGGACCTATGTGGTTTTTCTGGGGATTATTCTTTACTTCACTATTCTTTTCCCTAATAGCCAAACTCTTTAAAAACAAATACCTAATCCTTATCATAAGTCTTGTTTTCAGTATTGGAGGATATTTATTATCGCAATACAAAATCTCCCTTCCTCTTTATATTGACTCAGCATTAAGTATGACAATATTCTATGGAATTGGTTATGGTCTAAAGAAATTCAATATAATTGAGAAATTCAATACAAAAAACTCAATAATAATAGGAGGAATATCCCTTATTATCTATTCCTTGGGCATAGTATTCACATTGGTAAATAATACAAAACCAAACGAAGTACCAGCAAACTATATCCTCTTCCTTTTATCTTCCACTTCTGCAATTATCGCAATACTAATAATTTCTCGACTTATAACTAAATTAGGAAACATATCAAAAATCCTAAGTTTCTACGGAAAAGAATCCCTGATAATCTTTGTTTTCCACTATTTTACCTTCTATGCATACTATCTTCTATTCAATGCAGACAAAGAAAACCTAACCTATCTCCAAGGATTCTTAATAACAATCTTCGCCCTAATACTATCAATGCTATTAGGATTATTACAAAAACGCTACCTCCCAATCCCAAATCTAAAATCAGTTTACAAATACCTAAAAGACACAATAATCGCTAGTTTGAAATAGTTTATTGGAAACCTCTAAATTTACTATTAACTGATTCTATATTAAATAACCAATCTAATTGTTTTTGTAAGCTTTTGAATTTTATTGAGTATCTTTGCAGGATAAATATGTATTATAGAAGAAAAATATTATTATCGTTATTAAGTTTGTTCGGAGGTAAACTAACTGCAAAACAACTTCAAAAATATTTGTTTTTGTTTACTCGCCAACAAGATACGAAATCTTTTGATTTTGTACCCTACCATTATGGCTGTTTTTCATTCCAAGCCAATCAAGATATAGCGACCTTAACCAAATACGGTTACTGCCAAATAACAGAAACAAAAGATGGAAGATTTTACGAGCTTATAAAAGATGAGGACTTTATAAATACGCTTAAATCTGAAGACAAACAGAAATTAATCGAGACTAAAGATAAGTATGGTAAGCTAACACAAACGGAATTAATACGTCATACTTATCGAAATTATCCATATTATGCTATAAAAAGTGATATTGCAAAGAGCTTATTAAATAGTTCCGAGCTTGAAATAATTGAGCAACAAAAACGACATTATTCAGAGAAACAACTTTTCTCAATAGGTTATGAAGGCATTTCTTTAGAAACATATATCAATAAATTGATAATTAACGATGTCCGTTTACTTTGCGATGTAAGGAAGAATGCATATAGTCAGAAATACGGTTTTTCAAAGAAAACTCTTGAATTAGCTTGCAAGGGTACAAATATTGAATATATTCATATACCTGATTTAGGAATTGTTTCAGATAAGAGGCAAAAGTTAAACACCCAAGCAGATTATGATACACTCTTTAACGAATACAAACAAACAACTTTAATTGTTAACAATAAATCAATTCAATATATTCGTGATTTGTTAGATAAATATAAAAGAGTAGCTCTAACCTGTTTTGAAAAAGACCCTAAACAATGTCATAGAACTTGTGTAGCTAATACTTTAATTCAACTACCAAATGCTGATTATGGATTAAAACTTTTGTAGAAATGGCTCTAACTCGAATTTTAATTTCAGTAAAAACCTATCCCACACTGTCTGCCACATACGATGAATTAGTTTGCACAGCAGGTTTTAAAGAAGATGGTTCTTGGATAAGAATTTACCCTGTCCCTTACCGAAAACTAAAATATGCAGATAGATACAAAAAATGGCAATGGATAGAAATAGATATTGTACGCAACAGAAAAGATTTTAGAAAAGAGAGTTATAGACCTGCAGATTTAGAAAAAGAAATTATAATAGGTGACTCTATCCCCAGAATTAAAAATTGGAAACTTCGTAAAGACATTGCTTTGAAAAATGTTTATACCAATATGTCAGAACTTATTCAAGAAGCAAAAGATGAAAAGATTGGTACATCTTTAGCTGTTATTAAACCAAAGAAAGTTTTGGATTTTATTTGGGAGCCTTGTGAAAGAGAATGGGATAAGAAAAAGCTTGACGCTATAATAGCAAAACAAGCTCAGGGAAGCTTGTTCGACAATGAAGAAACAAAAAAGTTATTTAAGATAGCTAAAAAAATACCTTATAAATTTTCATATGTATTTACCACAGATGACGATATAAAACGCACTCTAATGGTTGAAGATTGGGAATTGGGAGAATTGTTCTGGAAATATGATGATGAAGAATTGGCATGCCAAAAAGTTAAAGAAAAGTATTTTGACTACATGGTAAACGAATGTGACCTATATTTCTTTCTTGGCACAACTCAAAAATTTCATAATGTAGGACCTAACCCATTTATTATTATTGGTTTGTTTTATCCTAAAAAAGAAGACAAATCCCAACTTTCGCTATTTTAATCATTTTTACTATTGCCAATTCTAATAAGTTTATAATAGACAAGAAATTAAAAAAGGGAAGTAGAAATTACTCTACTCCCCTTTAGATTCCGAAAACCAATCCTCTAACTATGTAGCTGGAGTTTCGTTTTCAGTTTTTGACTGCAATCCCTTGATGTCTATATCAATGATTGCTGCCTTAGTTTCCCTAAGCTTTTTGTAAAACCTTTTTGAAGGGCGGAAACGTACATACTTCCTTGTAATGGTTTCTGCAGTTACCTCTTCTAAGGTATCAACTGCCTTGGCAGTGATTTTGAAATAAAATTTCCCTAAATCACCCAACTCAACAGGATTTCCCTGAAGAATTTGCCAAGTAACAACTGTCTCAAGTTGCCTTAGGGTTGCGAGAATATCACCAGCTGATAGCGTTGATGTCTCTGAAATCATTTGAGCTATTTCCTCAAATCCCACTGTTTCGTTATGAAATATCCTTCCAAGGAATTTCTCACCCGGAGTGAAGCCGGTTTGGATGTTGCGTTTAACGCGAACTACTCTTACCATATTTTAATTATTGATTAATAATTTTTAATGTTCGATTAAATTTAATTGAGCTCAAATTAAAATATAACTTAATTACAATTTAAAATAATCTCAATTTCTAAATATTATATACCAAAAAATAAAAATGTTTCACTTTCTTAGAGATTTTTTATTCTTTTTTTCTCAAATAATTTTATTTCATTGATTAACTGACACTTTCTTTTTACATATATTCTTTACTTTTTCTTATTTTACTTTCTATATTAGACTTCTATCTGTATATTTTTTCAACCTAATATTTAAACTAAATCCTCCTTTAAAAAAGGACTTAGTCCTTACCCCTCAAGGACTAAGTCCTCTACCCCAAAGGACTTAGTCCTTCGACCCTAAGGACTAAGTCCTTTTTTAGCTCACTTAATAACCTCACTTCCAACTATATGTCTTTGCTATATTTCATTAAATAATTAAATAGCCTTTAATAATTCATTTTCATTATAATGTAATCTATTAATGATATAATGAAAATCACCACATATCAATCAAATAAATTGTATATTTGCCAAAAGATTATAAATAAGGAATAAAATGGATGATATAGAAATCTATTTGTCAGAAATAGCAGAAAGATTATGGTCTGGACATGCTAGCCTTATGGTTGGAGCAGGGTTTAGTATGAATGCTAAAAAAAGTGAAACAACAACAAAAAGTTTCCCTTCGTGGAATTATTTAGGAGATTGCTTCTATAAAAAATTATATGGGAAAATGCCTTCAGAAAAAGATAAATGCTATCTTGATGCTTTGAAACTGGCAAATGAAGTGGAAGCAACTTTTGGAAGGCCTGCATTGAATAAAATATTACGAGATAAAATTCCAAATATGGAATATCAACCCTCTGAATTGCACGAAAAACTGTTACAATTGCCTTGGGTTGATGTTTTTACAACAAATTACGATACTTTATTAGAGCGAACAGCAGAAAAAATATTAGAACAACGATATGAAACAGTAATAAATAAGGAAGATTTAGTTTGGTCAACAAAACCTAGAATTATTAAATTACATGGTAGTTTTCCATCAGAAAGACCTTTTATTATTACAGAAGAAGATTATCGTAAATATCCTCAAGAATATGCTCCTTTTGTGAATACTGTACAACAATCATTACTTGAAAATACACTATGCTTGATAGGTTTTTCAGGAAATGATCCAAATTTTCAAAAATGGATTGGTTGGATAATAGATAATTTAGGCAGAGAAAACTCGCCAAAAATATTTCTAATTGGAAATTTGTCTTTATCTGTTGGACAAAAGAAATTATTGGAAAATAGAAATATTGTTCTAGTTGATTTATATAGATATTCTGATGATTATTATAAGGCATTAATGTGTTTTGTTCAAACAATTAAAGATAAAGGATGCTTAACTGAAAATAATTTTGATTATCCAAAAGAAGAATCTAGTTTTCATTTTGAACAAAATAATGAATTGAAACCTCAATTTGAAAAAGTAATTAATGAATGGAAAAAAACACGATTAGAATATCCAAATTGGTTAATATTGCCAAGAGAAAAGAGAAAAAGACTATATTTTAATACACAAAATTTTTTTATTTATAAAGTAGAAGATGTTGGCTCTCCACTTGATATTAAATTTTTATATGAATTTAATTGGCGTATAGAAAAATGCCTATTCCCCATTTCAAATAGTTGGATAAAACATTACGAAAATGTTATAGAAAAATATAACCCATTTCCAAAAGTCATATCTATATTAGATACTAATATTACTCCAGAAACAGATAAAAGTCTTGAATGGGGTGTAATTACTAATTGTTGGATAGAGTTACAACTCTCTATGTTAAGGTATTACAGAGAAGAAAACCTCAATATAAAATGGCTTGCTTTGGCTGAAAAAATTGAAAAAATTAAAAATAAACTTTCCTCTGATTTAATTGCTAGATATTGTTATGAACGCTGTTTGTATTATTTATTTTTATTAGACATTTCATCTGTTCGTAAAGAATTAGTAAATTGGGCAAGTGATACTTCGTTACCTTATTGGGATGCAAAAAGGGCTGGATTGATAGCAGAATTGGGCGATATTGAACAGGCAGATAAAATACTTGAAGTTTCTTTAAATGAAATAAGAAATAGGTTGAGATTATCGCCTGTGAAAAATGATTATGCTTTAGTATCTCAAGAAGCATATATTTTACAACTTTCACAATACATCAGAAATTCTACTAATTTTAGAAGAGGAATTTATGGAGATGATAATACAAAAAAATATTCTGAAAGGTTGCATGAATTAATTAAATATAAATGTGATCCTTGGGGTGAATTAAAATCATTTGATCTTGTATTAAAATCAGAACCACAAAATAGAAAAATCATTGAGAAAAAATATAATTTTGGCATTGGGAGTATTACAAATACACACCATTTAAGCAAAGGAAGCACTTATGAAATGGAATCTTATTCGTTTCTGAGATACATTGAAGAAATTGGGATTCCTTTCAAATTGCCAAATACTACATTGGGAATAGATGCTGTGAAGTATGCAATTCCTTGTGTTTCTAATTATTCACCTAATTGGGGCTTTATTTCACTTATTAGAACAGGCGATTCTAAGATTATCGATGATATTTTTAACAGGCGTTCGCTATCATTTTTTAATCAGCAAAATTGTGATGAATTAGCTAATAATTATCTGGAAGTTTTGATAAAATCTACTTCTGAAATAGAAAAAGGGAATACATTTAACTATGCCACATTAGCTATTTCGTTATATAATGTTATTCCAGAAATTTTATCACGGCTATGTACAAAATGCAGTAATGAGGTAAAACTTAGAATATTGAATTTATTAAAGGAATTATATTTGTCAGATTTAGTTAATCGATCAAAATACAGAGGTGTTGATAAATTAGTTGAATATTTGATGCTGTCTTTTTCATTAAAAGAACAATATCAACTTATACATACGTTATTGGAGTTCCCTATAATAGATCAAGAAAATTATCCAGATATTCTCTCTTTTATAGAGCTTGAAAATTTAGAACTACCTAATAAAATTAAGGTTGATAATCAAAAAATAGATGAGCTAATTTCTTTTTTATCAGAGGATAATCAATATCGAAAATTAGCTATTAGTCGATTAATCTTATTATGGAAATTCAATTTATTGAACAAAACACAAATAAATAAATTTGCAACGAATTTATGGAAGTATGTTGATAATTATGGTTTTCCTAAGGATACAAATTATTATTATTTTGCATTCATAAGCTTTCCTCATCCAAAAGATGTAAATCCAAAAGACCTCTTGAAAAAATATTTACGATTGGCTAAATTACCAATTCAAGGAAAAGATGCAAAAAACATTAGTTTTTATGGAGGTGATATACCTATATTCAATAATATCTTAGGAACATCGAGTAGAGAAATTGATTATAATTGGGAGAAAGAAGATATTAATCAGCTTATTTTAGAAATTATCGGCTGGTGGAATAATGATAAAGAATATTTAAAACAAACAGAATCTCATTTTTTCGGCTCTATTTCAGATGAGTTCAGAAAAAGATTTAGAAAGATGATTGAAATTTTCTCTAATGTAATCAAAACAAACATTAAATTACTAGATTCATCATTGATTATTCAAATTGAAAATATTTTAGATGAGTTGTTCGAATATGGCATGCCAGATTTAGAGGCAAAAGTATCTTTCATTGAAATATTTCCAAATAAGAAACACGAAATATATAATAAAATAAAGATACAATTGTATTCTAAGAATGAAAAATTGATATTAGACGCTCTGCATGCAATTTCTATAATTATAATTTCTAATGATGAACATGCTGTCGAATTACTTAAATATATTTCTGAAAATATTAAATGTAGAACAGAAATTGGATTAGATAGATTTATCGAATCAATGAAAATAATATTGAGATTTAAAGAGCAACTATTTACAGATGAAATATTGAATGATTTACAAATAGGATTAGAATTTTTACTTAATGAAATATCGATTAATCAAGAAGATAATGAAGGAATTGTACACAAAAAGATGTCAATAAAACAAAGTTCATCATATTTATTGATAGCATTGAAAAAATATTATCTAAGACAAAATATAAGTATTCCTCAATATATCAATGATTGGGAAAGGATGTGTTTAGATGTAAATGAATTTTCGGATATAAGAAATATATGGATAAATAATAATTAGAATTATAAATTCACTGAAACAATAAGTGATATTCATTAGAAGTGATTAATAGAACTATTACATGGAAATAATATAGACTTAAGAGATATTTATGTTTAATTTATATTGGGTAACTACAAAATTATATCCTGAAGATTGGTTTATTGTTGCAAAATCTAAAGATTTAGCATGTGAGTGTCATGAGAATAATGAAGGATTTGAATCAGGTTGTGCTCATGCTAAACTGATTTGCGAAATTCCTATGGATTTAGAAAGAAAATACAGAACAGAATATGATGAGTTTGATTATGGATATTGGCCATCAATAGATTTGCTAAAAGAATTGGGGTTTGAATTTATTGAAGAAAAACCTCCATATGTAGTTCGTAAAAATGGAAAACTTTATTACATGGGAGAAAGTTGTTATGGAATGGCAAAAGAACATCTTATTAATCAAAATGGAGTATATATTGTTCAAATTAGACGCACCAACATATATAAAATAGGTATTTCAAATAATATAATAAGAAGGCTTAAAGAATTCAGAACTACAAATCCATTTACAATTGATTTACTTTATTTTATTATTTCTGATAATCCAAGATTTGTTGAAAGAGAATTTCATGATTTATTTATACATAAGAAAATTGGGGGAGAATGGTTTGAAATTGAAAAGTCAGATGAAATTATTAATTCATTTAGAATAATTGGGGAAAAGTATAATTTAAATATTTTTGAATTTAAATGGCTTATTGGAATGTAAATATATAAGATTCTATTGTTGTCCAATAAACCAATAATTTAAAATAGTTCAATGAGATAATATTTTTGTTTTTATCTTTCTATAATATTTTGAGAAAATATAGTTATGATATTTAAAGAGTAAATCGTGGTTTAAAATTGTAGCGGTGTATGCGATTTCTAAACCCTCATTTATATAGTTTTTTGTAGCTTTAATTAAAGAAGTCTTTTCATATTTATTCTTATGTTTTAATCCATAAAGTCTTGTATATAAGATAGATTTCCCTGTAGAAATATAGTATAGATATAGTAGTGTTTCAACTCCAAAGCGAGATTCTTTCATTCTATTTAAAATAGGCTCAATATCTTTTTTGAGGAGTACTCTTTCCCCTGTTAATATTTTAAGAGGATTCACTTCCTTCCCTAAAATATTTGCTGTTGAATAGCCTAAGACCATATTGCATTTATTTTTTAAAAGAGAGGCAACCATTTGATAAACG
>Ga0265295_1006046_pt1 | contig 14908 bp, 13 predicted proteins | sample Munlansysbiofilm_FD_192503 | JGI IMG/M metagenome (GOLD analysis project Ga0265295, IMG submission 192503) | Leachate microbial communities from a municipal landfill in Southern Ontario, Canada - Methane capture system biofilm | ecosystem: Engineered > Solid waste > Landfill > Unclassified ... | reverse complement strand
AAAGAGAGCGTTCCGGTTACGACGGCGAAAAAAGAGAGCGTTCCTGGTATGACGGCGAAAAAAGAGAACGATCCGATTACGGCGGCGAAAAAAGAGAGCGTTCCGGGTATGACGGCGAAAAAAGAGAACGATCCGGGTATGACGGCGAAAAAAGAGAACGATCCGGTTACGGCGGCGAAAAAAGAGAGCGTTCCGGGTATGACGGCGAAAAAAGAGAGCGTTCCGGTTACGGCGGCGAAAAAAGAGAGCGTTCCGGTTACGACGGCGAAAAAAGAGAGCGTTTGGGGCATGACGGGCAAAAGCGCGAACGTTTTGATAACTCCGAACGAGACAAAAAACATCATTTCAGCAGTGATAAAAATTACAAAAGAAATGATGATTAAATAAACAGAAAAATTAATTTTCTGTTTCCGTTTCATTTTTTATTTATTTTTATTTTAACCTTATATTTATCTTATTTTTTATTTTGAGGATGTTGAATGTTTTATGAGTCAAAAAATTTCAGTAACCGGTCACACGTCTATTGATTATTTGTTGACGGTCGAATCTATGGCCGGTCCGAACGCGTCTTCGCCCGTTTTGGATTGCAGGGAATATTTCGGCGGCGGCGCGGCGAACGTGGCGGCGGCCATCGCGTGTTTGGGCGGCGATGTCGAATTGATTTCTCCGGTCGGAAATGATTTTTCGTCGCACGGTTACGATAAAGAGCTTTTGAATTTCGGCGTTGATTTATCCAAACTTTATCATATTCCGGACCGCTCTCTCTCAAAAGCGTTTGTCATTACGGATTCGGATTCAAACCAAACCACTTACTTTTATTGGGGCGCCGCCGCGAAACTTTCGGAAATGGAGCCGCCGAGAGTTCCTTTTGTTCATATGGTGACGGCGGACTGTATTTTTAACGCGAAAATGTCAAAAGCCGCGGATTTTGTGTCTTTTGATCCCGGTCAGGATTTAATCACGTATCAAAAAGAGCCGCTCAACACGATTTTAGAAAACACGAACATTTTGTTTGCCAATCGCCATGAAATTCAAATGCTCATGGACATTTCCGACCGCACGTTTGACGAACTCAAAAAAATGATAGACCTGATTGTTATCACTTATGACAAAGAGGGCAGCATTTTGTATGAAAATGAAATCAAGAATAAGGAATACGTTTGTACGGTTGAGACAAAACTTGCGGCCGTTTTGGCAAATTCCGTCGACCCGACCGGCGCCGGCGATTCTTACAAAGCCGGATTCTTAACCGCTTTTGTAAAAGGGTATCCTCCGCGCGTTTGTTGTCAAATCGGAAGCGTCGTCGCGTCGTTTACGGTTGAAAAAGTCGGCTGCCAAACCAACCTCCCGAATTGGAATCAAATGAAAGAGCGTTACTCCAAACATTTCCCGATTTCGGATTTGGAACTTTAAATTTTTAAAAAGCCTCATTCCAAAAGTTCTTCATTCCGTGATTCTTTACTCTATGATTCCTCACTCTGTGATTCCTTACTCTGTGATTCCTCACTCTGTGATTCCTCACTCTGTGATTCCTCACTCTGTGATTCCTCACTCTGTGATTCCTCACTCTGTGATTCCTTACTCTGTGATTCCCCATTTTATGATTTTTCCATTTTTAAATTGACAAGAAATTTTTTCGAATGATTTTTGACGAAGTTCTCCGCCTCCCCAATCTTTTTTTAAATCTTAAGGATAAAGAGGGATTTTCATTGCCGGCGCGCTTGTTTTCGCGAAGTTCAATTTCTTTTTTATTTTCACTCCGGTTTGCCGCTCCATTTTAATATTTTAAGAATAATTGATTATTTGATAAAGAACGTTTATAATTGATATTTCAAAAATTTACAAATCGGAAAGGAAAGAATCATGAAAATTGCAGCTTTGGTTTCGGGCGGGAAAGACTCCGTTTTTTCCGTTTTAAAAATGATTGAAGAAGGTTACGAAATCTCCTGTTTTATTTGTTTGATTCCCGAAAACAAAGAATCGTATATGTTTCATTCCGTCAACACCGATTTGGTTTCTCTCATCGCGGAAGCGTCTGAAATCCCGCTGATTCAAAAAACCACAAAAGGCGTCAAAGAGGAAGAATTAAACGAAATGAAAGACGCCGTTTCTTTGGCGATTTTGAAATACCAAATCCGAGGCGTTTGTTCCGGCGCAATCGAATCCGAATATCAAAAAAGCCGCATTGAAAAAATTTGCGAAACATTAAACGTAGAATCGTTCACCCCGCTTTGGAAATATGATTCCGTTTCATTGCTTTTAGAAATGATTCACTCCGGAATGGACATCCGATTCGCGGCGGTGGCGGCGGACGGATTGGATCAAACCTGGCTCGGCCGAAAAATCAATAACGATTCCCTTTCGGATTTAAAACGCCTTCATAAAACCAAATATTTACACATCGCGGGCGAAGGCGGAGAATATGAAACCGCCGTCTTGGACGCGCCGTTTTTTAAAAAACGGATCCGACCGATTAAAACAAACATTCGCTGGCACAACACTTACGGATTTTATGATATTTTAGAAGCCGAGCTCGTCGGCAAAAATGAATCCGATACGGTAAAAGAGTCCGATACGGTAAAAAAATCAGATGAGGTAAAAAAATCCGATGAAGTAAAAAAATCCGATGCGGTAAAAGAATCTAATAAGGTAAAAATATCCGATGAAGTAAAAAAATCAAATGCGGTAAAAGAGTCTGATTCTGCAAAAAATACGGGTTCGGTGATTCTTCCGTGATTTCCCCCGTCAAAGAAGCGCTTTTGTATGAAAAGTATTCCTCCGGCAACGTTCGATGCGGTGTATGCGCTCGAAAATGTGTGATTGCGCCCGACAAAACAGGATTTTGCCGCGTTCGAAAAAATATCGGGGGGACGCTTTACGCTCTCAATTACGGTTTTGTATCTTCCGAAGCGATTGACCCGATTGAAAAAAAACCGCTTTATCATTTTTTACCGGGAACGACGACTTATTCTCTGGGCACTTTCGGTTGCAATTTCCGCTGTTTAAATTGTCAAAACCACAAAATCTCCATGCCGTCAAGCCCCGTTTACGAATCTCTCTATCGGAATAAAAATCAAAATCGATTCGGCGAAATAATAACGCCCGAAGAAGTGGTAACACGCGCACTTTTACTGGAAACAAAATCCGTTTCGCTGACTTATAACGAGCCGGCGGTTTGGTTTGAATTCGTTTATGACCTGGCGGTTTTGGCTCAAAAAAGTGAGTTGTCGGTCGTTTTGGTCACAAACGGATATTTGACGCCGGAAGCCTTGGAAATGCTGGCGCCGCATATTGACGGGTATTGCGTGGATTTAAAAAGTTTTTCCGATTCTTTTTATTCGGATATTTGTTCCGCCAAACTCGATCCGGTTTTAGAATCCGTTTTAAAAGCGAAAGAATTGAATTTGCACATCGAAATTGTAACGCTGATTATTCCCGGAATGAACGATGACGTTTCCGAAGCCAAAGCCGCGGCCGAATGGATCTCCTCTCGCCTCGGAAAAGAAGTGCCGATTCATTTAAACGCGTTTTTGCCGCATTATAAAATGGAACAAACGCCGAGAACGCCGGATTCGACCTTAAATAAAATACGCGCCGTTTATCAATCCGCGGGGCTGGATTATGTTTATATCGGAAATACGATATCGGAATATAAAAACACATATTGCCCGAATTGCCAAGCTTTGCTGATCAACCGCGTTTATTCATTCGGGGAATCCGTTCATTTGGAAAAATCGGAGAACGAATTCGTCTGTTCAAACTGCCGTCAAAAAGTTCCGCTCTTTTGTCCTCCCGACATTCATTTTTAAAAAAAGAGAAGAAACAAATTTATACATTCCGTTCTTTTTAGCCGTACTTTCATTCTTTTGAAAAATTGAAAATCGTTTCAAAATTCAATTTTCATTTATTCAAACAAATATTTTTATAAAACCAAAAACTATCTTTATAAATCAAAAACGACCAATATAAATTAAAAACGAACTTATTCAAATTAAAATCAAATTCATTTAAATAACTTTTACGGGATGTTTATGAAAATTTTAGGTTACAATGATGCGGAACGTTTTGTGATTCGCAATATAAAAGCGCGCGAGATTTTAGATTCACGCGGAAATCCGACGATTGAAGTGGACGTTATTACGGAAAACGGATTTGGACGCGCGTCCGTTCCGTCGGGCGCATCAACAGGAACGCATGAAGCCTTAGAACTTCGCGACGGAGATTCAAAACGATATAACGGCAAAGGGGTTTTAAAAGCGGTTGAAAACGTTTCTAAGATTTCCGATATTTTAATCGGTTATGACTGCCGCATGCAGCGTGAAATCGACATGAGTATGCTTGAGCTGGACGGAACTCAAAACAAATCCGTTCTCGGCGCAAACGCGATTTTGGGCGTTTCCATGGCCGTTGCGAAAGCCGCCGCCGCCGAATCGAATTTGCCGCTTTACAGATATATCGGCGGTTCAAACGCTTTTACCCTTCCGGTTCCGACGCTCAACGTTTTAAACGGCGGCAAACACGCCGGAAATGATTTGGCCATTCAAGAATTTATGATTCAGCCGGTCGGAGCCGAAACATTTTCACAAGCCATGCAAATGGGCGCAGAAACGTATCACGCGCTCGGCAAATATTTGAATGAATCCTACGGCGCTTCTTCCACCAATGTCGGTTATGAGGGCGGTTACGCTCCGAAAATGGAAAAAACGGCCGAAGCTTTGGACGCTTTGATGATTGCCATTGAGCGCGCCGGATATTCCGACAATGAAATTAAAATCGGTCTGGACGCGGCCGCTTCCGAATTTTATGACGGGGAGAATTACAAAGTGGACGGCGAAGCGATGTCTTCCGAAGAATTAACGGCGTATTATATCGATTTGGTCAACAGTTATCCGATTTTATCCATCGAGGATCCGTTTTTTGAAGATTCTTTTGAGGATTTTGAAAATTTAACGAGCGAACTTTGGGAAACGATTATTGTCGGCGACGATTTGTTCGTGACCAATCCCGAAAGAATCGCAAAAGGCATTGCTTCAAACGCTGCCAGCGGTCTTTTATTAAAAGTGAATCAAATCGGCTCCCTCTCAGAAGCCATTGACGCGGCGACGATGGCCACAAGAAACGGCCTTTCCCTTTTTGTCAGCCACAGATCGGCCGAGACGGAAGACACAACCATTTCCGATTTATCCGTTGCGCTCGGCGCCGACATGATTAAAACCGGCGCTCCCGCCCGCGGCGAGCGAACGGCAAAATATAACCAAATGCTTCGAATCGAAGAAGAACTGGGAGACGCCGGAGAATATATCCGCATTTAAGAGAATATTTTTTTATTCTCTTTCTTCTTCTCTCTTTTTTCTCCTCCCCTTCTTCTTTTTTTCTTTCATTTTTTTCTTTCATTTTTTTCTTTCATTTTTTTCTTTCATTTTTTTCTTTTATTTCTTTTTCATTTCACCCGTTTCGGCAAAAATAAACCGTATCTGAATAGCGAAAAATAATGATTTTTAAAAAGCGGAAATAAAAGAAATCGCAAAGGTTTGTTTGATAATATCTGTTATTTAAAAATAAATCCTGCCATCATCTATTTATCGAATAATGAGATTTCCATTTTATGATTGAATGGACTTCAAATATTATGATTTTACTCGGGGTTTATCTCCTGTTAAACACCCTTGTTTTTGGTTTGTACGGCTTGGATAAGGCGAAAGCGTCTTTAAACCGATGGCGCGTTCCTGAAAAATCACTTTTAATCGCCGCTTTCTTCGGCCCGTTTGGCGCGTATGCCGGCATGATGATTTTCAGACATAAAACTCAGAAAAAACCGTTTACATACATGGTTCCGTTATTCCTTTTGATACATATTCTTCTCATCGGCGCATTCGTTACGTTTTTGTGAGAACGGATCCGATAATTTAAAAAACCCTTGGCGGAACAAAGCGACCTCTTAAAAAGAGAAAAACATTTTTTATTTTTTATTTTTTATCTAAAAACGTTTTGATAGAACCTGTTTTAAAAAACGAAAACAAAACGAAAAGGAAACAAAACGAAAAGGAAAACGAAACAAAAAATAAAAACAAAGGATTTCTCCTTTGTTATTTTAAATATTTTTTTGACAAAATCAAAATTTCATGGAAGGAGAAAATGAATTTGAACAATAGTCGTCAAATATTTCATCTTCTATTTCTGCCAATTTTATTTTATAATCTTTTGATTTGGAATCAATTTTTTTCATTTTTTCTTTGACTTCGGCGTTCATTTGGTCTAAAACCTTTTGACTGAAACCCTCAGTATTTTCCATTGTGAACATGATTCATCATCTGTAAATTAAATTGTAATCCGATTTCGATTCGTTTCCATCGTATTCGAAACCGGTTTATCCGTTATTTAGAAAATCAAACGGCGAACGATATTTGTTCAATTGGAAATATATCTTGTTATATGATATATATTTGATGATGCGTGCGGTAAAATAATTTATATGTGAGTCACAAAATTTTAAAATGGTCTTTGTTTTTCAAAACAAGCTCCAATGTTTCGTTGTATTCTTCAACGGTTCCTTTTACGCCGACCACGTCGTTGATTTCAACCTGCCCGGAAATAGAATCCGCGCCGGACGCGTTGGGAATAAAAATCGGCAAAACCGTGTGATCGCTGCATTCGATGTTGACGATAAGGTGCCCTCCTTTGAAAGTGGAGCGTTTGTTCAAAACAACTCCCTCCACATAAACCGTTTTTCCGACGTCGTTTAAAGTCGGAATAACAGGCTCTTCCGAAACGGAGGAATCCCCCAAAACCGCGGCATAAAGAAGAAAAAGCGTTGAAAACGCCATGAAAAATAAAATGAAAATAATTTGAGTTTCTTTTTTCACTCTTTCACCTCACTCAGAAAAAAGCCGCGAAATTCATAAAAGGATTGAAAAAATCAAAAACAAAAAGTATTTAACGGCTTTAAAAAAAGGAAATAAACGGCAATTGAAATAAAAAATGCGTCAAAAAGTAAGAAGGATTTTCTTTCAAAAAATAAAAAAATTAAAACGAAATAAAAATGAAATAAAAAAATTAAAACGAAATAAAAAAATTAAAACGAAATAAAAAAATTAAAACGAAATAAAAATGAAATAAAAAAATTAAAACGAAATAAAAAAATTAAAACGAAATAAAAATGAAATAAAAGTAAAAAAAAGAAAACGGAAACGAATGAATTTATTCCAAATCCGTTTCTTCAAGCGCCAACGCTTGGTGCGGGCACATATCAATGCAAAGGGCGCATCGAACGCATTTTTGCATGTCCATTGTTAAGCTCCAATCCTCCGAATACCCAAAAACATGAGACGGGCAAACGGAAATGCAGGCGCCGCAATCCACGCATTCGTCTTCGTTTCTGCGAATAAAAGCGTTAAACGTTGAGACAAAAGCGCCGCGCGATTCAAAAGATTCTTTGACCAGCTCGTAATTGCTGTCAAGAATATCAAGAATCATTTCTCCTCCTTTTGAATCCACGTGAGACGATACGATACTGACGAGAATTCCGGTTTTTAAAATAATTTCCGATAACATCGGCGACTTGACGCATTTTTCCGGAAAATTCACTTTAATTTTCATTTCAAACATTCCCCCGGGTATAAAGTTTGCTGATGTGCTCGCTTGTCAACAAGCCGACAACGTTTCGTTGATGATCGATTACGGGAATGGCTGAAATTTTAAATTTCGCCAGCCTTTTGGCAACCGTTTCAACCGTTTCTTCCGGCAAACACGTGATAACGCTTTTTGTCATACACGCTTCAACCGTTTCCTCTTTTCCGTCCGCGACCGCTTTTGAAATATCCCAAGATGTGATAATGCCGACCAATTTCTTGTTTGAAACAACGGAAATATGATTGCTTTCATTTTGTCGCATCAGCTTGGCCGCAACAATAAAACTGTCCGTTTGTTCCACCTGCAAAACGTCCCGGCTCATAATATCGCGAACGAAAAGCGTTTTGTTTGTCTCTTTCATGGGTTTGGTCGATTGTCGAGCGGGCAACGTCGTCGTGTTTTTCCCGAGGAAAAAGGTGCCTGAAGCAATCTGTCTTTTTAATTCCTCCGCGACTTGGCGCGATTTTTTAAAGCTTGACATGCAAGAGGTGGCGGCTTCTTTTCCGTTGATTTGAAGGCTGCCGGAACGAAGCTCTTCATAATTCGCATTTCGAACCACCGGCCGGTCACGCAGTCCGACGCTGTAATCTTTAATGCTGACCTCGATGTCGGCGTCTCGAATCGCCGTCGCTTTTGCCATATCGGCGTCCAATATCGGAATGGGAATGCCGATTCCCAAAAACAAAGACGGCCCGTAGCCGGTAAAAGAAGAAGCGTTCACGTATTCTTTGGTCATTTCTTTTAAATCGCCCGTCGTCATCAGCGTCGCGAATCCGGAAGCGGTCGAGCATTGCGTTCCCTGGCCGACAATCGTTCCCGTGGCGCCGCCTATAAAGATTTTCGTTCCCGCGCCGATGGTTCGGTAAGTCGGGTCATTGGAAAGCGGAGACAGGATGCCGGCGCCGGAATAAGTGACGTTTTTAAAATCAGGCAGGAGTTTTCCCATATAGGTATGAAGCGTTTTTTTAGAGCCGTTGGTTGCGGCATCGTATTTTTGATAAACGTTTCTCGGATTGACCATAATGGCTTGATTTAAATCTTCTAAAGTGATTGTTGTCGCCAGCTCTTTTTTCGGATAGCAATCCGTTCCGTAAGAGTGCGCCAAGACATCAATTTCTTTGCCGCAAATCAAATCTTCGATGACGTGCGCGCCGCCGTATTTTATTCCGAGCTTTTCGGATGTTTGCGCCGCGCCCAAATAGGAATCAACCGCCGCAAGACCGCTGTACGCTTCGACATCGTTTAGAAACATTTTTGTAATTTTTATTGGGATTTCGGAATGCCCGAAATTCAAAAAAACACCCGAAGAGCACATCGCGCCAAACGTCCCCGTTGTCACGACATCCACTTCAGACGCCGCTTTTTCTGCGCCGATATCATCGACGATGTCTGCCATTTCTTCTGCGGTGACAACGCAAACGCTGCCCGAAGAAATCTTTTCATTGATTTCAGCAATTGTTTTGACCATAAAACTTGAACCTCTGCTTAACCCTTCGATTCTTTCCTTTTATTAAATCATTCACACGTCTCAGTTAAAGACGTTTTTATTTTTCTTTAAAGAGTATTTTAAAAGTTTAAAAATGCATTAAGAAAAAAAACCGATTTAAAAATCCGATATTAAATTATTTTTAATTCAAAAGAATGAACAGAAGATATATAAATTGATTCATGAAAAATAACCTGTAATAATATTTATTTTAAAGAAATTCCGGATTGAGTTCATATCCGACACGTCCCAAAAAGCCGGCCGAGGATTTTATGAAAATTAAAAAATCTTGATGAAATAAAATGTCAAATAATTAAAAACGTGTGTAAAACAGGCGGTTCTGGTTTTATTTGATATGAGTAACGTCAAAAACAATGTCAAAAAAATCGTATCAAAAAAACGATATCAAAAAACAATGTCAAAAAAATCGTATCAAAAATAATAGTGCCAAAAGGACGGATGCTGTTTTCAGGAAAAAACATTATTCAGAAAATATTTATGTGTTCACAACGGATATCCTCCAAAAATAATGAGAGTTATTTTTTAAAAAAAATTAAAAAGATTCAAAAAAGAATATTTTTAAATTGAGCCGAATCGATTATTTAAACGAATGAAGCGTTAAGCGAATGAAAGGAAAAATGAAGTTTTAAAAACAGATTAGGTGACATGATTTGGTAAGAGTTTTGGCGACCGGCACTTTTGATCTTTTACATCCGGGGCATATGTATTTTTTAGAACAGGCGAAAAATCTCGGGGACGAGTTATATGTTATTGTGAGCCGCGATGTGAATGTCAATCACAAACCTTTGCCGATTGTTCCCGAAACGCAGCGTTTGGAAATGATTTCGGCGTTAAAGCCTGTTGATGTCGCGGTTCTTGGAAGTTTGACGGATTATTTCGAGCCGATTGAAAAAATTCAGCCGGATATTATCGTTTTGGGCTTTGATCAAAAATTCCAAGAAAAGGAATTAAAAGACGCTTTAAACAAACGCGGCTATTTCCCGAAAGTGATTCGGTTGCCCGCCAAACAAGGGGATTATTACAGCAGCCGAGCGATTGCCTCAAAAATCGTTGAGCGCAAAAATGAATTTAAAAAATAAAAAATAAAAAAAGATTTTTTAAAAAAAAGCCGGATTTAAATTTGAAAATGAATCCGATTATTCATCCGGATATTCCTCCGGGAAGTCAACATCTATTTCCATAAAATCTTCGGCGACGACGACGTTTTCAAATTCGGGCGCGGCGTCTTCGTAAACGCTTTCGGCTTCGTCCGTCAGTCGCGGGCTGAGATGCGTGAGGACGAGTTTTTTAATATTGTATTTTTGAGCCATTTTCGCCGCCCCTTTGGAGGTGGAATGTCCGTACTCGTTTGCTTTTTCGGTCAATTCGGATGTAAACGTCGCTTCGTGAATGACCAAATCGGCTCCTTCGGATTCGTAGAAAAAAACGTCGGATTCGCGCGTATCGCCGCTGTATGAGATTTTGCGCCCGAGCCGAGCCGGACCGACGACGTCTTTTGAGTAAACCGTTTTTCCGTTTGAAAGCGTAATATTTTCTCCGCGATGAAGTTTTCCAAAGTCGGGCCCGGGTTTTACGCCGAGTTCGATTGCTTTTTCACGATTGAAACGGCCGGGCCTTTTTTCTTCTTCCAATATAAATCCGAGGGCGGGGCGGTCATGATCGGCGCGGACGGCTTTTACGGTGTACCCGTTTCTTTGGACAATGTCTCCCGGCACAAGAATTTTTGGAACGATCGGATATTGAAGGTTATGGGTTCCGAGTTTTTCAAAAGCGTCCAGAATTTCAAAAAGGCCGTCGGGCCCGAAAATCTCAAGCTTTTCTTCTCGGTTTAAAAATCCCATTGTTTGAAGAAGACCGGGAAGCCCTAAAATATGATCCCCGTGATAGTGGGATAAAAAAACGGCGCTGATTTTGCCAAGACCCGTTTTGGCGTGCATCATTTGTCTTTGGGAGCCTTCGCCGCAATCAAAAAGCAAAAGCTCTCCCTTCCGGTTGACCATAATTCCGGCCGGATTTCGTTCGGTGGACGGCAAGGCTCCGCCCGTTCCGAGAAACGTGATTCTAAGCATGGGAAAGCAAAAGGTCTTTAATTATTTAAATATGAGTTCAATCATTTCATTATAAAAAAGATTTTTAAAAAAAGAAAGGAAAGAAAGTCAAATGGAAAATCAGCAGAAAAAAGGACAAAAAAAAAACACCGAAACACAAACAAAAAAACAAATAAAAACAAAAGCTGAAACACAAACGAAAGCAAAAACACAAATAAAAGCGAAAACTCCAAAAAAAACGCAACCGAAAGCGCAAACGCCAACAAAAACAATCGCGAAAAAACCATTACAAAAAGAAGTAAAAAAGAATGCAACCGGTTCGTCTTTTAAGAAATCGGCCGGAAATCCCGATGTGAAAACGCCGCGCCAAACGGTAACGGAAATGCCGGTTGTGAATCGGACAATCGAACCGATTCCGCTTTTTGATCTTTCGCCGTTTCCGATTTCAAAAAAGCCGGATAATCGGCAAAATTTCGGCGCGATTTGGGAAATTTTAAAACAGCTTTATCCGAAACCGGAGGTTGAGCTTAATTTTGAATCCCCTTTTGAAATATTGGCGGCAACCATTCTTTCGGCTCAATGTACGGATCGGCAGGTCAACACGGTGACAAAAAAGCTGTTTCAAAAATACAAAAAAATTGAAGATTACGCTTTTGCGGATCCGGCCGAGTTTGGGAGAGACATTTACTCCACCGGATTTTATAATTCCAAAACGAAACATATCATCGGCAGCGCCAACATTATTTTAAACGATTACGGCGGAAATGTTCCAAACACCATGGAGGAGCTGACAAAGTTGCCGGGGGTCGGGAGAAAAACGGCGAATATCATTCTCTCCCGCGGTTTTAACATCAATGTCGGAATCGCCGTTGACACGCACGTGAAGCGTTTGTCAAATAAAATCGGTTTGACGGAATACGAAGATCCGGAAAAGATTGAAAAAGATTTGATGCAATTGGTTCAAAAAGAAGAGTATGACGACTTGTCTTTGACGCTTATTTTTCACGGGCGCCGCGTCTGCGACGCCAAAAAACCTAAGTGCGACGTTTGCGCCATTTCAAATCTTTGTCCGTCCGCGTTTACCTGAACGTGAATCAAAAAATAAAAATGAAAAACAAAATGAAAAACAAAATGAAAAACAAAATGAAAAACAAAATGAAAAAAATAAATCAAACCGACTCTTCATTTTCTTTTTTTAGGGATTCCGCCCAATCATAATACAAAAAGAAACCGGCAACGCCGCCTTTATGTGTCAGTTTTAAAGCGTTTTCCCATTCGCCGTCTCCGATACTTTTGATTTTGAAGCATTCCGCCCAAAATTCGCTTTTTCGCAGGCGTTCTTCTTCCATCCATTTTTTAAGATTTTTTGAGCCGTGATCGCTGATGAAATCGTACGTTTTGATAAAATCGGTTTTTGCTTTTATTTCTTTGGAAGAAAAACGTCTTTTCAACATTCCCGGAAGAACAACGGCTCCTTGGTTGAGTGTCGTTTTTCCTTCTTTGTGTTCGAAATAAAAAAGGTCCAGCGGGTTTTTGCCGGTGATTTCTTGCCCGCTTTTCTTGACATCGCGGGCGTTGTCTAAATAAACCGCCAAAAAAGCGTTCCCGCGGCAAAAACTTTCGTAAATCATTTGAAGGCAAAAGGGATTTTCAAATGTGTGTTTGCCGATTAAAACCACCGTCAAATCGGACTCCGATAAAAACTCCGGAATTTGATCCGTATTTTGATTTTCATAAAAGTTCGATGAAAATGAAAGAAAGTCATCGGATTCAATATTTGAGGAAAGAATCGCATTTTCAACTCTTAAAAAATCATCAAAATCAAAACAAAAAACAGCTTTAGAAGTCATAACAGAGAATTAAAGGCTTTGATTCTATTTAAGAATTAAACCCGAAAGTGAAATGAAAAATTGAAAAATCAAAATAAGATGAAAACATAAGTAAAACGAAAATGAAACAGAAGTAAAACGAATAAAAATTATAAGGATAAGAAAGTGCTCCAGTCGGGATTTGAACCCGAGTCTTCGGCTCGAAAGGCCGGAATGATTGGCCGAGCTACACTACTGGAGCATATATAACCGATGCAATTCGTTTTTGTAACAAAGAGGTTCACGCATCCTTGTTTTAGGTCTTGTGAACAGAGCATAACAAGGAACCGTTGGTATAAATACATTTTGGTTAATCGGCAGATAATCCTTCATTTTGTAAAAAATAAAACAAAAAAACAAAACAAAAAAACAATATTTTAAAGCAAAAAATAAACAAAATGAAAGGTCAAATAAAAAAATCAAATAAAAAAAACAAATAAAAAAAACAAATAAACAAAAATCAAACAAAACAAAAACCAAATAAAAAAACCAAATAAAACAAAAAATAAAACAAAACAAAATCAAAAAAAAAAAAATAAACAAACCGGACAAAAATTGAACAAAAAAAAAAGAAAAAAAACCAAACGATTTTATTCCTCTCCCATCATGTGTTCTTCGTTTTCCGGGCCCGAAAATTCAGGCGGCGTTTCAATATCTTTATTTTCTTCTTCGGTTCCTAAGATGTTATTGTAACCCATCGAGGCATAAAGGTCTTCGGGAGTTTCATGAAGGCTCATCACCCAAAAGGTCAATGCCTGACAGTATTCCGGGCGACATTCGCCCATACATCCGGTACAGGGAGAAAACATATCTTTAACCATCAAGACGTCGTAATTCTTTTTACGCTCTTGCGCAACGGTTTTTAAGAGATAAGTTTTGGTTCCGCCAAAAACGGCGTCTTCTCGAACAATTTGCTCCGAGTCCAACAATTTTTTCAAAATTCGAGAACATTTTCGGCTGTCAATATTCATTCGCTTCCAAACTTCATTTTGATAAATGCCGTCCGACGAATTTTTAATCAATTCATAAATCTGCGTTTCAATATCGGTGCCTTCAACACCGGAAGCGGATTCGGTCGTCTCGGATTGAGCCGTATCAGATTTCTTTTTATCGGATTCGTTTTCCTCAACCGTTTTTTTCTTTGAAGTTGTTTTTCGTTCGGGCTCAACGGATTCATCGCCGGTACCGGTATTAACGGAATCATCCGTCGTCTCGGCTTCTTCCGTCTTTTTTCTGCGCGTATATTTGCGTTTCGGAGCGGGCGGTTCTTCGGGTATTGATTCCGCATCAACATCCACTTCAACGGATTCTGATTTAACGGATCCCGATTTAACGGGTTTTGTTTTAACGGATTCGACTTTCGGAGATTCTCCTTCAACAAGGTCGGATTCCGCAGATTCGGATTCCGCAGATTCGGATTCCGCAGATTCAATTTTTGTAATAGATTTCGGTTTACGGCCGCGCGTTTTTGGAACAACTTCCTCGGCGGATTCAGATAGAACCTCAACCGATTCTTCTTTTGCTTCAGCACCGGCTGTTTTAACGGCGGTTGCTTTGGTTGCAGCTGCTTTAGCGGCGGCTGCTTTGGTTGCAGTTTTTGAGGTTGTCGTTTTTGGGGTTGCAGCCTCTTTAATTGAAACCGTTTCAACATCAACCGTTTCAACATCAACCGTTTCAACATCAACCGTTTCAACATCAACCGTTTCAATATCGTCCGTTTCAACATCAACCGTTTCAACATCAACCGTTTCAATATCGTCCGTTTCGGCTTTGGGCTTTTTGGTTGCAGCCGTTTTGGTCACAGCTGCTTTGGTTGCCTTTTTTTGGGTTGCAGCCTCTTTAATTGCAACCTTTTC